>Ga0210059_1008255_pt1 | contig 16476 bp, 9 predicted proteins | sample Ectturendosymbi2_FD_188042 | JGI IMG/M metagenome (GOLD analysis project Ga0210059, IMG submission 188042) | Ecteinascidia turbinata endosymbiont from Florida, USA - Sample 2 (SPAdes) (version 2) | ecosystem: Host-associated > Tunicates > Ascidians > Unclassified | place: Key West, Florida...
AGGCAAAGTGGGCCAAGGTGGCCTAAAAGTCCTCCACTTATGACGTCACTCACAGCCAACCCGCACCCCCCAAGAAAAAAAATTTTTTTCGAGTGCAATATACTAGACTGGCCACGTGTTTTGACAGTTTCGCTGAGTCGCTAGAGCAAATAGGAGCGGAGATATTCATCCGCAAAGCCATGTGCGTTTAGGTGTTTTTTTGCTGAAAATCTCCAAAACCACCCGGGTGCCAAAGTGTTAACTGTCCTATTTGATTTTATGATGCATCACTAGTTTACCATTTCGTTTTTTGTGCTAACACAGTCGCACACCTGTGTTTGCAATATGTGCTTTGTTTCGAGCTTTGCCATTAATATGGCATTTCAGGCAGATTGATCATAACGGCTCATATAAGCTCATATAAGTATCTTTTTTTCTCCTTAGTAATTGTACATATAACAGCCACATACAAAAAAACAAATTTTCTTGCGCACATCATGCGCATTCTCAATTTTTGTGTAGTTTAGGAAGTTTCAAACTGTCAACCCTGGGTGTCCGCCATCCCATCCCAGCCACATATCTTCTGATCGATTGCTATAGGACAAGATATTCGTGCAGACTTGTATTTCTGCAGTTATGAATTGCGCTGACATAGCACTGAGTGTGTTCTACTCCACTGTTTTAACGCATTGCCAGATACCTTTGCAGTCGTTAACTACTCTGTCTTAGGGGACCGCTGATAATGATTTATGTTCATAGCAGTGACACATTGTAGCCTACAACAAAGAGTAAAGAGTGTGTGTAGAACAATATGCATAGGGATGCTGGAGAATGGAGGCATGGCGAGGGCATTTCCCCTACTGCCCTTTCAAATGAGGGGCAACGAGGGCGGTGGTGCCTTTTCATCATAGGTGTAGGAGCAGGCAAATTTTTGGGGTGTGAAGGATTTTTCCCGAATTTCCCCAAAATTGCCCGAAAAGTTTTTGTGCAACTTTTGCCTACAAATTTTCTTCCACAAGATCATGATGACCTCTTTTTTGGTGTAACCTCCAGAAAAAGGTCTTCATGTGTTTTCATGTAAACCTTGGGCACCATTTTTTGAAGTCAAACAACGTTGGGCGTCATTTTTATCCAGATTTTCAGGGCATTTGCCAAGATTTTAGGCAAATCAACTTTTGGGGGTGCGTTTGCGACCCCTGCACCTCCACCTTCAACACCACTGCTATTCATAACAGTATCCTGGATAATTTCATGATTATTAAGATTCACTTAAAACAAATTTAATGCAGCTATTCCGGCACCCAGAAAAATCAGATTGATTTTCTATAATTCCCGTTATTATTTTTGAGGTCAACACTGTTGATGAACAGAAACAAACATAATTGGTAATGTTTTTTTTTTATAAGTTTCCACTGCCCTCAACTGTTTTTGCTTTCTATAAGTTTCCACTGCCCTCAACTGTTATTGATACCCTTATTCTATAGGGGGGCTTGACATTTTGAAAATTGATAAAAACTCCACCAATTTGTAGTGCTTCGTAATTCAATTTGGGGGCCTTGGAGTTTTCTTTGGGAGGATGAGCTCCCAAAAGCTCCACGTGGTAATGGGACTGCTTTCCTACCGCTGCTCCGACACCCCTGAATATGCATGTTGTGTCAACAAACTTTGCCAAAACATGGGTTTGCAAATGTGAATATGACGTCATATTGTGATGTCACAAACAGCGTATATCCAGTTAACAATGACCACCATATGCAGTTTCCTGGCCGAGGCCACTTGACAAATAAAATACGAAAACTCTAAAACCAAATAATTTAATTTATAATCCTCCGAAATTGACACTTTATTCTCTGGAATCAGCACTCCTGTCTGCCACAGAAATTCGTTTATAAACATTTTGTCAACAGATGGACTGGAGACAGATACTTATACTACATGATTTGTTCAAAAAATTGGTTGTGAATAGTGTTGGCACTACAGCAATATTGGTTGAAGCACTATGAATTTTTTTCATTCTTTTTTATCAACACAAGTGCATGCAAACAAAAGGTGATTGAAATGTTTCAACTTATTAAGGTATAGTATTGATTGATGCATTATTATTTCTGAATTAGTATGGGACAAGAAGATGCTGTGGCAGACAGGAGTGCCAATTCCAGAGAATATGAGTGTCAATTTCAGAGGATTATAAATTAAATTGCTTGGTTTTAGAGTTTTTGTATTTTATTTGTCAAGTGGGCTCGGCCAGGAGACTGCAAAGTAACTTAGTGGTTTTCAAGTCAAGCTGCCCCCTGCCATTGTCTAGCACTTTTAGTGGAGTTCTTCACACTGCCAGTTTAATTCTGAACGTCAATTAGGGTAACTGTGAATACCAATATTAAAGTCATTGGTTTCACCTGACTCGGGAATTGAACTTGAATCTACCACTTTAGAGATAAACGATGTTTCACTCTGCCATCTTGGCGGTGTTTCGTTTCGCAATACTAATATTGCATAAATTTTCAGTCATAATAATAATGCTTATAAAAATTCATTACAGACCGTGTGGAAAAGAACGAAACATCTGTCAAGTGTCTATTACCTGTTCACTGGTCATTGATGCACATCATATAATAACAAAAACTTGTGTAGACTCTAGCTTCCAATCTACTTGAAACACACCTTTATCCAACTCTGCAGTTAATAGAGTAAATCTTAACCATTATCTTCATAATGCTTCATTGTATTTTGAGACATAAAGTTGTTTAATGTGTGTTTTTTCTTCATTGTGCTCAGAAATTGCAACCTATTTTGTACAAATTTTGTCAAATTTTTTCTCTATGAAAACATTGAGAACCATTCATCAATTTTGTATGGTAAACTTGCCATATCATAATAAATATGTGAAAAATTTTCAATGCCAATTTTCACTGCGGTCATGGGTAACCAAGGCGACAAAGATACTGGCCTTCTCTAGTTTTTTGATTTTGTGCCTAGTTTGGCCCAAGATCTCTCACAAATTTTTTGATATTTTGCAATAAAATTTTGCAAGGTCAAAGATAATTTTATCAGCAACAATTCTTCTAAAAATGAGCAAAAACTATCAAGAAATAAAACTGTGGCGAGGTTTGAAAATTTTCGAAAATTTGTAGCAAGAGCTAGAAACAATCAACTTCGGTGTCCATGACCTTTGACCTTTGAAAGTCACAATGTAGATAATGTTACTTCTTCAATATTTGGCAAAGTTACTAGCGTCCCTGAAAAATTGGGGTTGTTCACTAATGTAGTTTGGCAGTAATAAGGCTTTAAACATGGCCAAATATGAACAATTTGTGCTCCCTGGTTATGCCCCCCCAACTAAAAAGCTTTGTAATCATGCAATTTCTCGACAGATTTCATTCAAATTTTGCAGATGTTATTCATAATGACAATTTGAATAAAATTTCAAGAAATTTGTAGAGGGTGCCTTGACTACTTCCTGAGAATTGACATGGAGTGGCCCTTGTGTACAGTATAAACCAATGCCATTATAGCTTGACACATAAAGTTAAGAAAAGTAGAATCCTTTTATGATGTTACATGTCACAGCGACAGTTGTCATCACTAGTGAGTGGCGATTGCATTTGTTATCATATTCATAACACCATGAATGTAGCTTAACATAAAGCAATTTGTTTTTCGTGCAAGCTTTTTTTAATTAATCTACGCTAAACTAGGCACCGATTGGACTTCTACACCTTGAGTTCCAGTCAAACTTTTAGTGCTCCGAAAACTTCCAGAAGTACAACGGAAGTTTATTCGTACACAACATCTGCACGTGGTAGCTTCAAGCATTGCGAAACTTCCCGATGATGATTTTGTTTCAGCTGCGACGGCCGACGCATGCTTCATGGTTAATCTTGTCTGTTTGTTTATGAAACCACACCTGCTAGTGTTGCTGTAAGATAACTGTCTTGACTTGCTTCATTGTCTTTTCTTACGCAAGTTGTCTGGATGCTTGAGTAATAGAACAGTGTTTTGTCAACACCTACTGAGGCCAACAAAATCGGCTGTTTTGGCCGATACAGATATATTGGTAATCCCAAATATCGGCCAGGCTAATATATCGGTCGATCTCTAGCTGGCACTGAATACGTAGAAGAAACTGCTAGAGTGAAAATCGCTTCCGACTATGGCTATGCAAGCCATGTTGTGCTGTTATGACAAAAATAAGACACTGATACATTTTTGTTGAAGCAAACTGCTTCATACTTTGCACCCATGGTTCATCTGTGAATGCTGTGTTTTTAGATGCCTCAAAAAGCATTTGATCGAGCACTGTACATGAAATTATTTGAGAAACCAATTCAAACAAAGGTGCCAATATGTTTTGTGCACCTACTGAAACATTGGTACAAGGAAAAAACGATGCAAATAAAATGAGGCAAGCATTTTTTCTGAACTGTTTCATGCATCTAATGGGGTTAGACAAGGGGGAGTCCTGAGTCCACACTTGTTTGATGTTTATTTAGATGATTTATCCAAAGAACTAAACAACATTAACACTTTGACATCCGGCCCGTTATGAGGATTCTTGCGCCAAAACAACCAGATCGCACATGACTTTGCACACGCGTAACACGTGCGCCAAAAGTGGTAGAGAGACTGGGCTACAATCTGAGTCTTTTGATACTTTCGATGGCCCGCTAAGGTTTCGGGTTCAAAAGTTATGATCCAAAGTAATAAAAATATTTGACTAATTAGCTAATCAATTAATTTTTTATTTTAGATCGTCACATTTGAACCAGAAACGTTAAAAAGTCGATCAAAGGCTTAGAAGACTCAGACCTGAGCCTAGTTTCTAATGAAAACTTCGGCGAAATACTTTGGCCTAGTGGTTGGGCCCTAGGCCAGGTAACATGAGCCAAAATGATCCAAAAACTACTTCATTATGACGTCACTCACAAAAAATCTGCAACCCCCAACCAAAAAATTGTTTTTTCAATGCAGATTAGAAGACTAGCTTATCTGTTTGAGCCCTTGAACAGCTCTCTAGCGCAATCGGCGGAGGAGCTATGGGGCTTGGGTCATTCCATGTCAAATCACCCAATGACCTACACCTCACCATCATCGATTTTGATGAAACTTGGCATGTATATCGGGCCGATTGAGATATGTAGAAATTCAAAATGTCAGCTCGATTGGCCAATTGGTTACCGAGTTGTGGCATTTTGAAGTTTTCGCAGTCTGTCGCAAATAAATAAAATTTCAAAAATTCATATCTCAGTAACCCCTGGTCCGATTGGCATGAACTTGGTTTGATTTTAACCAGAAAATTACTGGGAATCCATTTTTGGACTTTGTTTTGTTGTCCGGGGACGATTTCTTCATTTGATATTTTGACCTTGACTCCCTGGAGAGGGTCTTACTGATCTCACCTTACCATAGGATTGAAGTACTATCCATCCTCTACCATATATCAAAAAATTAAAGATGTAATATTTTTGGTTTTCAAGATAGAGCCGCATCTATACGACTCCTTCAATGCTTTTTTCACTATTTTTCCTAAACTGGTATGTTGGCTAAGTGGTACTCGAGATTTTGACAAAATGATAAGATCAATATTTGTGATGTTGTTTTCCGTCTCTTAGTTTGTCAGGTGGTATTAGCCAATGGAATTGTTCCTGAAATAGCTAATTGAGCTGCTCATTGCAATAGTGGTCTAAGTCAAAATTTGTGGAATTTTGCTGTAGGCCTACATAACAGATAAAGCCTGCTCTTAATGTCTTTATCACACATATACAATCTGGACTAATTTAAATGAACAAGTCAATAATTTCAACATTTGTAGTACGTACTATACATAACTAACTGAAATATCTTTAAATTATTTTTGCACCTTGTGTAATAAGTATAATGCATGTTGGGTACTTTTTGTTGTAGATTCTGGTAATTCTACTGTTTTTATTGCCTATAATTTTTAAATACTTAATGAACAAACTTGATGGAAAATTGATTCCTAAAATTCAACATTGAGCTTTAACTCAATGGGGGTCTGCCACTAACACCCCTTTAACCCTCACTGGCATAGCCCCCTTTAGAAAAAAACACTAAAGTTAGCATGTGAAGATTTTCAAGTTTTTTAGACACAATATACAAAATTTCGTTTGATTTGATTTTGAACTGATTTTTCTGAGAGGCTTAAACTTTAATTGCCTTATACACAAAAGTGTATTTTTTGACTTAGGCCATTATTGCACTCAGCAGCTCAATTATCTTCATTGCCATGAGCATAACGACAGTCAGTGAACTCTCTAAATGTTACACCCCAAAAGAATTTATTGACTGAAATGGTGAATTGTGTGCTGAGGCAGCTTGTTGAGACTCCTGTTAAGTCGGGCCATATGAGAGAGTCTACAAAAAAAGTGAAAGCTAAGAAAAAACTTAAATTCAAGAACTAAACTCAAGCAAAATCTTGAATTGGCTCTGGTCATAGAAATAGCATCATCGGATAATGATAGTTGTAAAAAGGATACAAAGGACTACGAACTACTCCAGGGGATGATGGAGGAAGTGAAATTGAAATTCAAGGAATCAAATTCCTACGCCAAAAGGGTGCAGATCTTGACATTATCTTCATATATCATCGAAAGAACTGTTTCAAAATTTGGTGCTACTAATTACTTGGTGAAGAAAAGCAGGTCTATAAAGAAAGAACTGGGCATATTAGGTGAATGTGCCAAGAGCAAGGGCAAGGCTATATCCCAGATTCTACAAAACATGATAGTATGTGTCTGGGAAAGAAAGAGAAAGTAGGGGTAGGAAATCTAGATGGCGAGAAGGAGTATCACCAGAAAAGACTCGTTTTGTGCAATCTGAAGGAACTATATAGTAATTTCAAGAAAGAAAACCCTGGCATCAAAATAGGTTTTTCACCTTTTGCCGCATTACGTCCTAAATGGTGCGTGTTATCTGGTTCTTCTGGGACACATTCTGTATGTGTTTGTACTTATCATCATAACCCTAAATTAATGATTGATGCGAGCCTTAAAAATTCGAACATTAATGAGTTGATGACAAAATGTGTATGTCAAATAGAAAATAAGAACTGAATGATGGGAAATTGCTCGGATTGTCCATGCAAGGATGGTTGTAGAAGTCTTACAATCTCACAAGGACTTGAATGAAGTGGACGAAGTCTGATATCAACAGTCGGTGTCAGTCGACAGGACCGAGCTTGTGACGTTAGTGGATACCAGAGACTCCTGTGTTGAAAAACTCACTCAGAAAATAGATGATCTGACAAGACACAGCTTCGTTGCAAAGACCCAGTGCATACATGAATATTCTCAAAGAGCGTCTTATCCCAGAAACAGAAATTTTGATGCGGGGTGATTTTGCCAAGAATTTTTCTTCCTGGTCCAAGACGAAATTCAATCATTTCACTGGGAAAATTCTCAAGCTACACTACATCCATTTGTGGCATATTACAGGCACAGTGATGGTACTCTAGAAAATCTCAATATGATGATTATTAGTGATTCGAAAGTTCACAACTTGGTGTCCGTGCATGCATTTCTAAAAGCTGCATTAGATTTGGTAAAAAACAAGTTTCCTACCGTAAAAAAAGTACATTATTTCACTGACGGTTGCGGCGGCCAGTATAAGAACAGATACAACTTCATGAACCTTCGTCACCATGAAAGTGATTTTGGACTGCAGGCGGAGTGGAATTTTTTCGCTACGTCGCATGGAAAGAGCGTGTGTGATGGTTTTTGAGGAACAGTGAAGAGGCTGGTTATAAAAACAGGCCTTCAGAAACCTACACATGACCAAATTCTGACTCCACAATCCATGTTTAGTTATTGCACTTCAAACATCAGTGGCATTCAGTTTTTATTTGTAGACAATGAAAAAATTACTCTGACCGAAGGAAAACTGAAAGATAGAATGGCTGCAGCTAGAGGGATATCCGGTACGAGACAGTTTATCGCTTTGTGCCTATTTTGCTTTCTAGCATGAATGTCTATAAATACAGTTTACAGGCAAAGCAACCCATGTTGGTTCAAACTGGATTTGATGACGATTCCGATACACCAGAAAATTCAGAAACCGTTTTGCCAGAAGTGAAGGTGGGAAATTTTGTCTGTTGTAGTTATGACAATCATCCATGGATAGGGATTGTAGAGAACGATTCGTCTGAATTTGGTGATTACTGGATCAAATTCATGAACCCCCATTTACCAGTTTCCAATTTTTCCTGGCCAGATAAGGACGATCACATCTGGGTGATACAAGAGAACATTTACTACATGGTTAACGCCCCTGGATTTACCTCTTCATCATCCCGAACCTATTCCCTGAATGATAAAGACATAAACACTACCAATCTGTGTTGCCCACTGTAGCCAGCGATTTATGAAGAAAAGAAGAAAGGCCAACCAGCAAAAAGGCAGAAAGGGAAGAAGAAATAAAATGCTATCATCGCTTTTGTACCATTGAAACTGACTGTTGAATGTGTTGATATATTGTGGTGCTATTCAATTTAAAATATATGCTGCTTGCATGCATGTATCTGCTATGAGAAACATAACTTCTGTAAATACCTATATTTTTATTCATCTAAGTCATCTGCATGATTATTAAAGTGCATAGATTGAGTGTGTTGTTTCTACGGTAGAAACCATGGACTTTGTAGCCCTAAAACCATATGGTAGTGAAAAATGCGTTGGGGGACTATACAGATGCGGCTGTATATTGAAAACCAAAACATCTTTCATTTTTTGATATTTCGTAGAGGATCAATAGTCCTTAAATCATGTGGTAAGATCAGGTCAGTATGACCCTCTCCAGGGGGTCAAAGTCAAAAAATGGGTCAAAAGGTCAAATGAAGAAATCATCCCCGGAGAACAAAACAAGTCCAAAAATGGATTCCCGGTATTTTTCTGGTTAAAATGACACCAAGTTCATGCCAATCGGACCAGGGGTTACTGAGATACGAATTTTTGAAATTTTATTTATTCGCGACAGAATGCGAACAACTCGGTAACCAATTGGCCGATCGAGCTGAAATTTTGGATTTTTACATGTCTCAATAGGTCCGATATACATGCCAAGTTTCATCAAAATCGGTGATGGTGAGGTGTAGAAGGCATGAAATTTTGGGTGATTTGACATGCAATGACTCACTGGTAAAGCATCCGAGAACTGCTGGTTTTAGGCCAAAATCTAGGTACGATATATTTGTAGACCGGCTCTCAGAGTGTTAATAAAGCAGGGTATCATATTGGTGACATCTTATTAAATCACTTGGGTTTGCTGATGATATTTGTGTGTTTTGTCCAAGTGTACATTAGTTGCAAAGAATACTAGATGTGTGTCAGGCGTTTGCAGAATTGCATGGGATTATTTTCAACTGCAACAAAACTGTTTTATGACGTTTAAGGCTAAGAGTGCAAAAAGCACAGTCATTCCATTATTGACATTGGGTGGTCAAAACAAAGTCTGTAAACCAATACAAATATCTGCGGATTGTGTTGGATACTGAGCTTTCAGATGACAAAGACATACAGAGACATCTGCGATTTCAATATTGTGCAGCAAACAAGCTGTGAGCCGCTGCAGTTAAAAATGTACTTTTTCATTCTTTTTGTATGCCCATGTACACATCACAATTATGGTTTAACTTCCTGAAGTCATGCATGCAGAGATTGCATGTGGCCCATAATTTTTCACGCAGAGCTCTATACAACCTGCTCTGGAGGGCGAGTGTTAGTAACCATCACGTTCAATGTAATATTCCTACATTTGAAGCATTAATATGAAAATACAAGTACTTGTTTCTTGAAAGATGCAGAAAGTCTAACAACGTGGTATGGCTGCATGCATTGATGCAGTCAGATTGTTTGTATTATTCCCTATTCTTTGAGCACTACAATCGCATTTCACTTTGTGAACAAGTGCTCTAACATAGCAGTGTTTTTTGATTGATGGTGTGTCATGTCACAACGCGTTCGCATTTTACCTGGACTCGACCAGTTTAGGGATTGGTGCCCTAATCTGCAGTAGTGTTGTAACAAGTATTGCATGTCCGCTAACAATAGTGTTAAGAAAATGTCTGTAGCCATGTGGTTCTGCCTTCAACGTAGTTGCAAAAAGTGTCTGTAACTCTGTGATTACGCCGGCTCCAATGCCTTGCAAAAACATTCTGTTTTGTTTGTTTTATTGACCTGCGTTATGCAGAGGATGTGTGCTAAAAATCTTTTTTTCGAGTGCAGACCAGAAGACTTGCCACGTCTTTTGACGCTTCAACCAGGTCCGTAGCACTTACCAAATGGGAGAAATTCTCATGCAAAGCCATGTGCATTTCAAAGTTTTTTTTCAAAAATCCCCTTTTTTGGCCGGACGCCACAGTGTTAATACCAATTTCATTTGTGAAAGTTTATATCATCTTTTGATAATTTTTTTCAAAACTTCACAGCATTCATGGTTGTGGAGCAAGGCAACAAGTATCAAAAAAATTATGTCATAAGCGTGTTAGAACTTACTTTGCAAAAAATGTTGCAATAGGCCATGCAGGCCATTTATTATTAAGACAGTGGCTACACCTGTGGACCTTCATATTTGAAACCTTATTCGTCCACCATCTATAACATTATAGTAACACACAATGACAGTGCAGTAGGCTTGGTCGAAACATACTAAACGTAAAAAGTAAACCTGATCCTAACCCCTAATAAACAGAAAGTTTGGAAACTTTTGAAAAAAGAAAAAAAACAAAATGAAAGTCGCCAAGGTGAGAGCCAAACTGAAAACCTTTGGCACAGTAGACGTCAAACACACCCACTACGCTACGACATTAGTGCTGCTTGAGTGACAAACTGAACATTTTATTCTAACGTTATTGCATTCATTCATATCACATATTGTCAGAAAATATACTTATCCGAAGTGGCTACAGAACTACCCGTAAATCTTATTTCAAAACTTATTGCACCATACCACCTCGCATGACGCGGTTTGAATAAAGTGGTCAGAAGAAGAATGAACATAAACCAGTCTTTTCACGTAACCACAAATACAAAATCCTATATCAGGTAAAACATCGTGAGAAATTTTGAAACCATTAGAAAGTCTTAAGTGATGATCACTACATTTGAAACCTTAGTTTTCACTTAATACTGTTTAACAATGTGGTGAACACTAGCCTTTTATAAGCTAGTACAGGGTGGTCCAAGACTGCAAGCATGAAGGGCTATATTATGGTTTGAGGAAAAGTTTGTGGGCCGCAAAGAAAAGATCTCCATTGCATTTATAAGACTCGTTTGCTGTTCTAATAAACCTAATTTTTGCTGCACGCCCAACGCAAGTTTTGATTCTAGAGTGATTTTTAAGTTTTCTGTTTGTTTGTTTGTGACTCAAAGTAGAGATTTTCTGCTAGAAAAAAGATACACAACACAGCAATAAAATTGCAAAACAATTTTTTTGTTTCTTGGTTTTGGTTATAAAGTCGATGTCCGCTGTTATTTCCACAGTCAGCAGACACTAGCTGGCATGCAGGTTTCATCAGCCATTCTATTTCATGTGTCGCCTTTCAATCGCTTCATAATTGAGAAAGCACTTTCGCATATTATGAACATGGAAAGCACATCTCCAGTGAAAAGTCCCTTAAGCAAGGGCAATTGCCCATTTTCCCCCCTAGTTGCGGGCATGGTTACCCTTCAATTATTTCAAAATTGTGTCCCTGGAATTTCCATGGTATTTCCCGTATGTTTTCTTGTAAATAAAAACTCTTTCAGAACAGATATTACTTGCAACCTCACAAGACACTGTGGTTTGCCGTTGTTATTGGTGAAGAAATACCTTTCCTCCCAGTTAGATTGAACTTTCTGTTCTCTCTGACATTTCTCTTTTGACACTCATTAATTCTTAAATTGCTGTACTTGTACTTCATTACTTTCACAATGTACATCTTATGTGCTAGCTAGAGTTTTACGCTAAAGCTGAGATTCTGGCAAAAGCAACAGATTATGAGGTGAAATCAAATTTACAAAAATTTCTCAAGTTTTTAATCTGTAAAATTGCGCCAACAGCTCACCACAGTGCCATATAGAAAATAACAACTAACCACAATTTGCCAAAATGCAAGCAAAGTAACACAGCAGTGGTATTGCCAGCATGCATAATCTTTCTAGAAAGAATATTAATCTGGCAGTGCTTGCATGTACAGGAGACATCTATTGTTCATGTGATTATGGCAAATGCTTGCACTAGGCCTGCACAACATACAGCCCATGGGCTGCTTTCTGCAGCCTGCGAGGGCTTTCACAACTGCATAAAATATTGCGAAAGCTTGAACTCGAATAAGTAATTGTCGTTCCAAAATTTCTTCCATACTACAATGAAATCTCCACATGAAAAATGAAATAGACTTTTGTGGCCCGCGGCAAACATACGTTGATAACTTGGCTCTTCGAGCTTTCTGAGTTGTGCAGGCCTGGCTTACACAACAGATGATCACAGAAGTACCTCATGCCTACCAGCTGCTCAGTAAATTACCTTCCTGCCAACCTAGCCAGTTCATTTCACACTGGTTGAACTTGTCAGGTTGCCAAACAAAAAATGTTTATTTAAATGTTACAAATTTGAGGCAAAAATTAAAATTGAAAATCATCTCACAGGCCACAGTCTATTTAAAATCTGGTCCTGTGCTTGGTGTGGACCACAAAACTTCAGCTTGTATGAGCCATGGGTTGCACACCCCGGGGCTATGACAATCTCAAAGAGTCAGGGTTGATAAAATCATGATTTCTTTTAAATAAAAATTTTTTATTTAATGTGCATGGGGTGGACACCCAACACTTGTGATTCTCATTTTTGAAAAGTTTGTTTTAATATTACTTTTTTGTGCTTTGTTTCATTAAGTATATCAACTAGAAACAGCTGAATTTTTATTCAAACTTTATTTGCGCTTATGCATATCTTACCAGCATACAAAATGAAATACTAATTGAAATGACTATACTACTCAAACCATTAGTTTATCAAATTCATGAACACTTAAAGGCATGTTACAAAGCTCTTACATGAATACCAGCTTTTTTGGCTCAAAGTTGGTTGTTAAAATTAATTACTATAACGTAGCTGTCATTAGTTCAGGTTTTGCAAAACATGATTTGCATGTGTAAAATGGTAAAAACCTATGTTTTATTATGAATCAAAAATATGTCCTAAAACTACTGTGTCTACAGTTAACAGCCTACATGTTTGATAGAATTTAGATGGAACTTTTACTTTATGCCTAGGTTTTTTTCACTGAGATATTTTGGTCTTTTTTGCTGAGACATTTTGGTCACTGAAACATTTCAGTCATTTGTTCCATAGTAGTATTAAAACTCAACAACAGTATTCACTAGTCTATATATTTTCAGACACTGTGACTGAATTGACTTAATTTGTTTTGGTTATTTAAAACATTTGGTCTATGACTGAAAATACCTAGTTTATGCCAGTCTACACCAGGGTTGATAAAAGTCATGAGTTTTTTCAAATAAAAAATATCTGATTTTTGATGTAATTTTCGTATTTAAATAATGTTTTTATTTTTATGATTTTTTTGATTTAATGTGTAGGGAGTGGCTACCTAACACTTGTAATTATTAATTTTACAGAGTTTTTTTAATATAATTTTTTGTGCTTTTTTAGTATAATTTTGTGTGCTAATACAGCAACTAGAATTTAGCTGAACTTGCATTCAAACTTTCTCTGTAGTTGTGCATCACGCTTAAGTAAATCAGTTCATATCACCAGCACTGGTGTGAAATAGGAAATATTTATTGAAATGACAATGCTCAAACCATCATTTCATCAAATTCATTGACACTTATGGCATGTTAAGAAGCTTGTACAAAAGAACAAGCTTGCCATCTTTTTTGGTGCAAAGTCTGTTGTTAGAATTAATTATTGTAATGCAGATTTCACTAGTTCTGCTTCTACAAAACTATTACTTTGCATAAAATGGTTGAAAACTGTAATATATGTGTTGTTATGAATCTGGATCAAATGTATGTTCTAAAACTAATATTTCTACAGTCAACAGCCTACATATTTGCTAGCATTTAGATGTAACTTTTACTTTATGCCAGGCCCGTAGCCACAGGGCATTCAGGGGCAGTGACCCCAATTTGATTGTGCCCAGAAAGTTTTGTTTCAAACATAAAAAAACGAAAACCTTGTCCTCCTAACTTATTATTTTACATCCCAAACCTTAGAAACTGGCTATAGGCCTGATTTATGCCAGCCTACACTTTAGAAACTTAGGCATTCTAACAGTTGTGACTTCTAAGTCTGCCAAGGTTAGTGATTTAAGTCCACATATTATGCTTGCAGTTAATAAACATAGCATCTGTGACCTCATAGCTGCTATGGTTGATAAAAACTTTACCGTATTTATTTGAGTATAAGTCGCATTTTTTGTTTAAAAAAAACACCAACAAAGTTAGGTGCAACTTATACACGAGGTGCGACATGCACACATACGCTGCTGCTGTGCGCGTGTTATGTAGATGGTGCTTTGCGTTTTCATGTGTGTGCATGCATGCACATGCGATGACAATCACAAGAAAAACACAAAGGCAAACTATGAGGCATGTTGTTAATCACAGACACGTGACATTTTGGTTGCAAATTTTTAGTTGGTGCTATGGCTTCTAAAAGAAAACATGCCTGTCATGAAGATGCTTTTAAACTGAAGGTTAAATGTGTCATACAAATCACACAAAGCTTTAAAACTGCATATGATTTTTTTCTTGATTATTTTTATTGTTTGATTTAAATCAAATGATATAAATAAATCAACCCTGCAAGGAGTACCATCGTTAACCATTAAATGTTTATTGCTCCTCCATAGTGGCGTAGTATAAGGACAAATGACTACACCAGGGGTTCCCAACCTTTTCACGATCTCGTACCACTTGGGCACCTCGTATTGTCAACGCGTGCCACATCTCCCAGAACAACTAATTTGATCAAATCTTAATTTATTCGGAAGAATAATATAAATTAAAATAAGCACTGTCTGCACACTGCACAAGTAACAAAAATCAGCACACATTGATGTTATTTAATGGAAATCGCTTTACGCCATACGGCATCTTCAGTCCAAGTAAATTAAAAGTAAAAACAAGTGGAAGTACGCAAAGCAGTAATTATTTACGAAACAAAGACAATGGTTGTGTGAAAAACATATTGAGCTAACCTTGACAGTACCGTACTGTAAAAAAGCATTTAGAGTATGCACAAACAAGTAGCAAAAGACACTAGGTGTGATAAGACAAGACCAACTAATAACAATAAGTTAAAACACACAGTGGGAGGAAAGAGCAATAAATGAGAGAAGAAAAAAAAATTTTTTTTAATCATAGTTTTCCTTTGCGGGCTTAAGAAATAAAATTACAAACAATACATTGGTTTAATTAATACTTTTAGTTCCTGCAGACATACACTATGTCGGGGATATTTGTTAGCATGTGCTCAGAACGGCTTAAAATTAAGCTCCTAGACTGATTTTAAATAATGTCAGGTCTTAGAATGAGATTCCAAACTCTTTGTTGTTCAGAGGCTGTTTGAAAGCATGTTTTTTTGAGTTAATCCACCTAGGTGGGAACAGGATCCTGCAACAGTGACTGATTTTGTGCCATGGAAGTGTTTTGATATGCTGCCAAATACAAGGAAAGCAGGAAAAATTGTATTGCAAACTTTTTATAAGTAGATATAGGCATGTTGACTAAGTTTAATTGCTTAATGCCAGTGTTATGTGGCAGCCTGGAGATGGCGCCACATGAAAATAAATGGTCACCGCTAGATGGTGCCCATGAGTAACAAGTCACTGTGATAGTCACCACAAATGAATTACCGTAGTACACTTATCCCTATATAACGATAGTGCAACCTAGTAGTGGTAGAGTGAAGTCACTGGGTGATCTCCAGTTACTATGGTTGCGATCCCGATTGGTAGTTGAAAGTGGTGACTAGTGGAAGCAAAGAGTGAAGTCAGTGATGGATCTCTATTGCTGCTGGTTGCTTTCCTGTTAGTTAATGCCCCAAATTGCCATCTTTCGCTTGTGCTTGCCTCAGTGGTTCAAGGCGATGTAGTCAACTGCAACAGTTAGCTGCTTTTATGGTCTCAAAAATGCTTCCAATGAAGTAAACTTTTTGCCAAAATTATACCGCTGGCACACCCAGGCCTGTAGCAATGGAATGTAGACTAAACTGTTTGGAAATGATTTGAGATGTTGGCAATTGATAGTGTAAAGCCAAACAAAACATTTCACATGTTTTCCACTTTAACCAACAGGTGGAGAATGCCTAGCACTTATCCACTTAGTAATTTGAATTTCCTACCAAAACCACTCTGACGGTTAGTGGTAGACTTAGGGTTGGGGGGCCTGAGGCAAGGCTAAAAAGGAGGCCCTCTAATGATGTCATCATACTCAGCCAACTGTGATAAGACCTTTTGATCAAGCCTAGGAAGGGGATATG
>Ga0210059_1008256_pt1 | contig 16474 bp, 8 predicted proteins | sample Ectturendosymbi2_FD_188042 | JGI IMG/M metagenome (GOLD analysis project Ga0210059, IMG submission 188042) | Ecteinascidia turbinata endosymbiont from Florida, USA - Sample 2 (SPAdes) (version 2) | ecosystem: Host-associated > Tunicates > Ascidians > Unclassified | place: Key West, Florida...
CACAAAAGATCTTCTGCTCCATCGACCAAGGCATCATTAGACTATTTTTTGTTTAATATATAGAAAGGTTAACTATTTCCCTATGACAATCTGGAAAGAGAAAAATGAATAAGGTCATCGATAAAGGTTTTAGAAGCTGCCGCTTTGTTTCAACAATTGTGAAACACCCTGTAGTATTAACCGATACTGGTTATTTTTGCATTACTCAAGCAACTGTTGAAAGATATTACTTCACTGCAATAAAAAAACGTAGAACATCAATTTCTATGCAAACCTGAAAACAGTCAGCTACATCAGGAAGTACCTTGATTTGTTCGCAGACAGTCATCATTTGCTTACCTCACAAAACTAAAATTTGATTTTTTATCAAAATGGTGGTGCAAAGTGACACAAGAAAAGTGGCTCAAAGTACAAATATATCCTACCCTAGCACAAAAGGTGTTAAGGACACCCATAGCTTAGAAAAGCTGAATTTATTCTGAAAAGTATTATCATAAGTTACCCTTCCAGGACAGAGCCCCTTTTGACCAGCTAGAGGTGCCACTGCATTAAAATTGTGGTTCAACGCAGTGAAAATGTGTTGTTTGTTGATTGCCAATGCCACACCACGGAAAGTGCATTGTGCCTCCTTGGATTTGCATAAATGACCTTTTTTCGGTATTTCTCAGGTGCAACACATTGCAGGAAAAAAACAAAATGGGATTTGGCATTCAGGATTAAGTTTAGCTGTTTGGGAATTGTAAACTATTCTGAAATGCCCAGCCCTAGAAAAAACTGTACTTAAGACATTCAAACTCATGTTTGTACATTTAAACTTATTAACACCTTCGGTGCAGATTGACATATATCATTCATTCAAATGCACCGGGTGGGGAATGACATATATACTGTATGTCATCCACTTTGTAACTTTTTCCGTACTTATTTTTTTGCAACAGAAAATTCCACAAATGTTCTTCATAGCTAGACACATGAATCCTGAAAATTTCAAATTGACCAAACGCTTTTTAAGTTACGAAATTTGGCATGAAACCACTTGGCTAAGCCTAGGCTACAGGACTTTTTCAAAAAAGTTAGTTGCTAACAGTTGTTTCGTAAGACACAATAATGTTTTTCGTACTCATTTGTTTATAATAAAAATTTAGAATATTGTTCTCCACACCTACCCGCATAATCCTTGAAAATTTTAGGTAATATGAGTGAGAATTTTTTATTTATGCAGTTTGATATTCAGCAACATTTTGGTGGGAATGGCTACAACACTTTTTGCAAAACACTTAGGTCCTGACAGTTGTTGTACGTAACAAGATAACTTTTTTTATACTCATATTGGTGCAAAGAAAACTTCCACATACGATCTTCATACCGATGGTGCAGTAATTCTAACAAAAAGCTTTGGACTTAGGTAGATTTGAATCGTAACTACAGACACACATAGTCTATAAAACTTTATCTTATTCAGCAAGGTTGAACAGTTGTTCTGTAATACACCATAACTATTCTAGAACTAATTTTTTGCAACCAAAATTTACAAGAATGTTCTTTTGATCGTTATGCATTTTGCCTGAAAATTGAAGTTCAATCCACCAAGAACTTTGCAAGTTATTAAATTTTAATGGAGCAATCGGACTGTGCTCCCTGCACATCAGACTACAGTAGCAGTGCACTTCACCTACCTAAGAAATTTGCAGCAGGAAGTTGTTGTGTAAGACCGAGTAACTTTTCTAATGCTTTGTCTTTTCAAACCAAATTTTACACAAAAAATCAATCTTACTTGAAAAAAGTCAATCAGACAAGTACCTTTTGTGTTGTTCAATTTTGAGTGTAGCTATTGGGTAAAATCAATCCAAAAACTGCCAGTGCCTGCTGAATAATTGTGCGGAATATACGCTGCACCGAAGGTGTACACTTTTGGACTTATTGCCACAAGATATTGCTGTGCATAACATGTGTCCCACATACAAAAAGAAACAATAAAATACGTCTGAACTCTAAACTTAGAAAAATAGAACGTGATTGACATTTGCATGGAAATGCCCAGCACAGTAGTTTTACACATGCATTTTAATAAACACAATTCACTAAATTGGATGGGAGTCTGATGCAGGCTGTGCCATTTGCCACATTCTTTGCAATCAATTTTCAATTTTCTCTTCCATGCAGTGATTGCATGATTTGCATACAACATTAATCATATATATACTTGCATCAGTTGACTTATTGTTTGCAACCAATTACTTCCTTTCACTGTTAACACATATTGCAGAAGTTATTTTTGACACAACTTGTGCAAAAAGCTTGAAGTTTTGCTTAAATTCAATATGCTTCTAAAGCTGTTTTTTTTGCTGAAACATTTCAGCCATTTTTTGCTGAGAAATTTCGGTCACTGAAATATTTCAGTCATTTGTCTCACAGTTGTATTAAAACTTTCAATAACAGTGTTTTTAGCCTATATTTTCAGACATTCTAACCGAAATGACTAAATTTCTTTCGGTCATTTCAGAATCACCTCGGTCTATGATCGAAAAAAAAAGTTCTAAACACAAAGCTCACTTCGTTTTCTGGCAGCAAGAATGTGATAATATTTGCTTAATTGTTGCATGACCTGCTACTGCTCATTTTGGCTGGGTTTACACTTTCATCCGTCCAGCTCAGCTCCTTGTCGAACTGGTTCACCCTAACAAGAGAAACCAGTTGCGACTGCGCAACTGTGTGGATCATCCTGCAAACATCCCCCTTCTTCAACTGCATTGCTAGTTACCTTTTTCCATTTTCCATAGCCATTTCATTAACTGAAATGTGTTTTAATGTTAGCTTGTTTAGGGCCACCTGACATGATAATCTTACTGTTTTTTTTTGGTGTCCACTGTCCTGGCAGACTGTTTACTATGAAAATGTAAATGCAATACCTTCCTTATTGCCAATAAACTTACTACTACTATTACTGCATGAACAAAATCTGTCAAAATGCTTGTAATGGTTCCTTTACTTAATATAATTAAACAATGGTAGGAACTCGTACTGTTGAGAAAAATCATCAGTTTCAAACTAAATACTTGCTCCACATATGTAACTGGCTTACCAGTAACAGTTATAGTACAGTCTTTGTTTATCACTCATCAAGATCAGCTTTCATTTACATACTACAGAGCATATGCATTTGTTGGTATTGGTTTTGCACTCCTTTTTACCTAAATGAACAGCAAAATCTGTCGAACTAGTATTCTTAGCACACATCCCGTTCATGGTGCATCCTGCATTTAGCACCATGCTGACTGAGAGGTTGCAACAGTACTTCTGAACATGGCATGATTGCTAAGAATAGTTTCTTGGGAAAAAGTATCCAGTTTCATTAACAGTCCTAAAGCATCAGATTTTTGACTGGGACAATCCTTGGCAGATTCTCAGGTTGCATAATGTAGAAGCAACATCAGTATCAGCTGTTTCCAATGGTGTTAAGTGATGTACAAGACAATGACTAATTTTAGTTATATTTATCAATTTTCATAAAAGCAGCATAACTTTTTGAGGACTTAAAACGTCACTTTCTTTTTACCTTGCTTACACCATGGTGATGGTTGATACCTTGTAGTTGCTGCGGCATTACCTGATGCAACACAAACAGGATGTGTGCTAAGAATAGCATTTTGCATGGAAAGGCAATTTTTGTCTTTCACATGTAACTACAACAGGTGAACATGGATGCATACAACTATTTGATGCCATATGAAATATTTTTGTTTTGTCATATGCTACCTGTACTATAGTATTTGTCAAAAAGGTGCCTTGAAAAAGGTAGATATCCATCAACAACAGATCTTAGTTGCAAACATAAAATGGTGTAAGCAGAGTGGTGAAAACTGATAATTTACAGTGAAATCTGACATCACAACTGTGGTACAATGTCACTGCAGAAGACATTGTTGCAGTATGTTAAAAGATCAACAACTTTCGGTGAGGTGAGTTTCACAACAGTTACAACCTAATTTTGCAGTTGAAAGGAGTGACTTGATGAAAGGAGAATAGCTGTCTAAAGACAAGCAACTGCAGGCCGTTAGGAACAAGATTTAAGTGCAATCAATAGGTGGCAGCTGCATAGCAGTTGTTCAGTGGAATTTCAATTCTTTTTTCCTTTGTATTCCTGGTTTATTCATAGTAGCTGCCATGTGCAAACTTAGCACAATCCACAAAAGCTTGCATGACATTTTGTGATGTTCAAGAGAAAATCCAACAGCCACAAGTTTTTGCTATGAATAATGGAATCACACTTAAAATCATGATTTGTGTTGAAGCAGCTACTGCAGATGTGAAGGTAACAACTACATGGTTATCACCTGGCATTTGGGGTCATTTTTCATCACAGATTGATCTTCTTCAAATGACTGAAAAAAATTAAGTAAATTCAATCATAATGTCTAAAAATATTGAGTAGTAAATACTGTTACAGTGAGTTTCAATGCTATCATGGGACAAAGGACCAAAATGTCTCAGTCAAGGCTCTTGCACTCCTTTTAATACCCTCCCCGAAAACAAAAAATAGGTTTCAACAGTTGTGAAAGTAGAACAATTTAACTAAGCCATCACTAACTTTTTGACATTGTATGCATTTGGGAAAAGTTCATAACAATTTGCAATGACAAAGTCATTTTTTCATTACAAATATTTTTACCTTAACATTTTCGCTCTTAGTCAGCCTGGATTTTGTGAGGTGAACACCTGCTAGTTCTCTTCTTGACAGGTGAAAATTAATGCTCCTACCACAAATCTTCCATTACGGCAACCAGTTCTATTGTTTTTACCTTGGAAACTATGCAAATTCATGGTGCTAGGCCGTATTAGAAAAATAGCAGGTCTTGGAGCGAGATTATGAAGTCACTGTGGTTCTGGTGTTGTTTGAAAGCTTAGTTCTCTTGAGTTTAGCTGCCTAAGGCTTAGTCTACAGGTTTAGGGTTTTAGGTTTGGTATTAGGGTAGTTCCAAATTGGTGGGCCATGATGCAATTTCACATTTTTGTATGTTCAAAATCACTGAGTGGTGGTGTGACACGCCTCCCATGAACCTGAAATATCGCTGCTGATGAAATGTCATTAAGCTGGTTTTCCGTCAAACTTTCTATCTATCTGTGTGTTTTGAATTGCCAAACATACTAGGCTGAATTTACGTAGTATGATAGCAGGCTCAAATGCACACACTGAGCAATATATAACTTAGCAGGATATTCTTCTCTTCTTGGTGCGAACATACAAATCATAGAATGCTTCTATGACATAACAAATGTGACAAATGCCTTATCAAGCAGCAAGCACATGAAGTTAGATTTGGTACATCAAGCGCTGACTTGCCTAGCATTTTGTTGCTTGGGGAGTAGGTTAAACGATTTTATGTAAACTTTTTCACTTTTGACAATGCTTGAAGTGTTTTTTGAAGTGTGAACGTGTCAGTTCTGTAGTGCATAGTGCCAGAGCAAAACTTACTCAAAAATTATAATGGCCAAACTATTGAGTTCAGGTGGTGATGAACAATATGGTGCAATTGTGCTAGCAGTGGCACATCTAGTTATAGTTTGATTTCAGGGCCGTATTAAGCTGTGTGCTCTTAGTTATTGATGCTCACATATCTCTCATCCAAATAAAAGCAATTGGATATGCACTAAACAAACAAGAATTCACAGATGCCATCTGCATGAGATATGGGTGGAAGGTTAAGGGCATACCCACTTACTGTGCTTGTGCAGAAGCAAACTCTGTGGATCATAGTCTCATATGCAAACTGGGCAGCTACACTTCAATGAGGCATGACTCTGTGACAGACCCTGAAGCACAGATACTGAGAGAGGTCTGTAGAGATGTTCATATAGAACCCATACTTTTGCCAATCAATCAAAACGAATTTGAAAAAAAAGTCAATACATCCAACAATTCAAGATTGGACATTTCTACGAGAGGAGTGTGGAATAGCTGTGAGAAAACAGTTTTCGATATAAGGATCACACATCCCACCTCACAGTCTTATTCTGATAGGCCCCTTTCGCAGATCTGCCAACAACATGAAAAAGATAAGTACAAGCAAAGGTCAAACAGTGATTGACATAGGAAGTCTCCATTCAATCCCCTTGTCTTCACAAGTGGAGGAATGGCACTGGAATGCACCAACATCAACAAAGACTATATATATATGGAAGTGGCTGCAGGTCCGCCACGCATGACGCGGTTGGAATAAAACGCTGAGTTTGTCAGGTTACTGGCACCGTCTTGGTAGCGTCGCAGATGCGTTTACACCTACTGTGTGAATCGTTTTTGATTCGGCTCTCACCTTAGCAACTTTTGTTTTATGTAGTAATGGTTGCACATTTCAATTCATGGGACTAGTTTTTCTTTACTTTTTTCAAAACTATCCAAACTTTTATGTCTAGATTTACAGTTTAGGTTTAGACTTAAGGTTCAGGAGTTTGGTTTAGGGTTAATGTTTATAGGTTAGGTTTAGCGTTTGATAATGTTTAGGGCTTACGTTTAGCTATAGGGTTCAGAACATTTCTACCAAGCCTACTGTAGTCCACTGCACACTCATCACGCATTATTGTCACTTTACAAGCAGTGGATGAAGAGGTTTTCAAATATGAAGGTCCACTGGCGGACCTGTAGCTACTGCCTTAATCTATAATTTAAAAAATGGAAGTGGCTATAGATCCATAGCACATGACGTGGTTCAAATAAAATACTGAGTTTGTCACTTCAGTGACACTCACTGTCATGGTAGCATAGCGGATTCATTTGCATCTGCAGTGTAAATGGTTTTCGGTTCGACTCTCACGTTGGCGACTTTCGTTTTGTTAGTACTGGTTGCACATTTCAGTGCATGGGACCACTTTTTCTTTACTTTTTTCAAAGTTTCCAAACTTTTGTGTTTATATTCACAGTTTAGGTTTAGTGTTTACATTTGGGGTTTAGGTTTAGCTTTAGAGTTTAGGTTCAGGGTTCATTTAGGGTGTAGGTTTTAGGTTTACTAGGTTTCTACCAAGCCTACTGCAGTCCACTGCACACTTCTCATGTGTTACTATCATGTTACAAGTGATGGTCAAATAAGGTTTCAAATTTAAGATCCACGGACGGTTCTGCAACCAATGCCACCGCCATTATAATTACATCTTCATAATTTTTGTGGATGAACACTGTTTTCTGTCCTTGTTTTCATTCTGATAATGTTATGATTATTGCAGTGCTCTTTCCACCATCATAACCCTTCTATAGTGTTGCTTACTTCTCTCAGTCCAACCCACAGTATGTGCATAATTCACCTACTTTGTACATGCCTCAGCTCTCCACACATTGTTTGCCCACCATCATCTGTGGTATGTAAATGATAGATTGTTGTGTATATCATTCAATATTGGTACAATAATATAAAGAACGGATGTCTGTCAGCACGGGTATTTTTAACAGATATGTGATGATGTAACTGAAGTAGAAAATAACTGCTAATGCCAAAGATACAACAGAAATAATTTCTCATTGCAATTTCATACATAACCTTCCCCTAATCATGTAATGCTAAAAAGTCGCCATGATTTAATTTTTCATATTTGAGCTTGAAAAAGTCAACCTTTCTTGCATTTGTGCTATGGATAAGTCTTCTCAAGATGAAGTTTCGTTGATGGCCTCAGTAACTCATTTCTGATAACTTTCTGGCACAAAACACATGGACCTTTCACCTGTTGAAACCACTCCGCTGGTGTTGCGTTGAAATGCGCGGTTCACCATGAACGGAATGCCTGCGAAGAAAAGCACCATATATATGTGGCGCAAACACATAATAATCAAGTGATCTTGTCGGGTGAACTCTATTGTTGCTTGCTGCCACAGTGTGAAGCTTTGCACACATGCCAATCAGGCTTTCCAATCGCAACACACCTATCCATGATCAAGGTCTAAGGAAAATCCAAACTGTATGTAGTCTTAAGAATAATTACGATAATGTTTTGTCATTTCAGAAATGTTCAAACAGGCTTCAGCCCATATGTTATGCTGGAAAAAAGTAACTGCGTTGATATTTAAGGGAAATTTTTAACGTGCATAACTAGCATACATCATACGACTTCAAAGCGTTTTAAGTTGGCTAAAATTGTTGTGGGCACAAGTCACAGTCTCTAGCAATTGCTTAGTTAGTTACAAACTAGTATTACACAGTATTGAAGCTATAAGCAGCTACTTAACACCTTGATGGTCAATCTACAAATATATTGCACCTAGAAGTGGAAATTGGCCTAGAACCAGCAGTTTTCGGTTCCCTTAACAATGTCACACCTCCTCCTCCAAATGCACCAGAGAGCCGTTCAAACCCTTGAAAGATTCAGCACGTCTTCTACTCTGCACTTGAAAAAAGTTTTTTGGTTGGGGGTTGCAGATTTTTTGTGAGTGATGTCATAAGTAAAGTAGTTTTTGGGCCATTTTGGCTGTTACCTGGCCTAAAGCACAACCACTAGGCCTAAGCATTTTGTTGAAGTTCTCATTGGAAACTAGACTCGAGTCCCAAGTCTTTTGAACCTTTGATCGACTTTCCAGGATGTCTGGATCAAAAGTTATGATTTAAAATAAACAAAATAAATATTTATCTAATTAACTAATTACTCAAATGTCTTGTTTACATTAGATCATAACTTTTGAACCCAAAACCCCAGAAGGTCATGAACAGCATCAAAATATCAATACCCACAGGGACCCAGCAAGCAAAAATGAAAAGTCTGATAAACCAAAAACTGTCCGACTTCAATATCAAAGGTGCCTTACAAATACTGTCAAGTGATAACTCGTTTGTTAACCCCAGCAAAGAATCCCTTGATACCCTTCAACAAAAACACCCCCAGGCCTCATCTGACCTTATGCTACCCCTTCCCCAAGCGCTGCCACTCCACCAACATACTTCAGTCAAAACCAAATACAGGCTGCAATCTTTTCCTTCCCAATGGCTCTGGGGCAGGACCAGAAGGACTGAAACCACAACATTTGAAAGATTGCATATCAATCTCTGCAGGTGATGCCAGCACTTCCCTCCTCACCAGTCTAACCGAATTAGTTAACCACCTGACGAATGGACATCTGCCAACTGCCCTCCAGCCTTTCCTCTATGGTGCACAACTACACGGACTGCGCAAAAACAATGGAGACCTGAGACCTATCGCTGTAGGGTGCACCTACCGTCACCTGGTTGCAAAGATCTGTTTGAGACCTTACATTTCAAGGCTGCACGAGTTACTCCAACCCTCCCACCTTGGGGTAGACACCTCCTGGTGCCGTGAAGCCGCTGTCCATGCCACATGCTCTTTCATGGCCCAAATGCAAGGTGAAAAAGTTTTACTAAAACTCGATGTTAAAAATGCCTTCAATAGCATTTGCCGTGACACAGTTCTTCAAGCAGCCCAAACACACCTCCCAGAAATCTATCCTTGCATTTGGGACTGCTATTCTTCAAAAACGTCTCTCTTTCATGGAGTGTTCTGCCTTGACTCAGCCAGTGGGGTGCAACAAGGGGACCCTATCGGCCCGGCTCTTTTTGTCCTTGCCATTCACGGAGTTACATCCGAGGTCAAATCAGACGTAAATGTTTGGTACCTTGATGACAGATGTATCGGTGGTGACCCGCAGGACGTGCTCAATAATGCTGCCATCATTAGGAATGGACTATCCTCAGTTGGCCTAGAAATACATAACTCTAAATGTGAGCTGCTCATAGTCAACAACACAACCAGCCAAGAGCGGTCCCAAACAACTAAGCTTTTCCAGGATGTATTCCCATCCATCTCAATCCCTGCTCCCAATCTATGGCAGTTATTAGGAGCCCCCCTGCATCAGGATTCCACCCCACTACATCTAAAGGCAAAAACTAAAATGCTTGACAACATCATTGAAAACCTTGAGCTAACAGAGCCACATCAAGCATTTTTCATATTGAAAAACTGCGTCTCAATCCCAAAACTCATATACCTGCTGCGCAGTGCACCATGCTTCAAGTGCACAGAGGAACTAGCGGTGTTCGACACAGCCATAAAAACCAACATGGAAAAAATATGCAATGGGTCTTTTGGAGAAGAAAACCGGTCACAAGCATCCCTACCAATCAGACATGCAGGCCTGGGCCTTCGTTCCGCGGCAGACCTATCCCTATCATGTTTCTTGTCATCGTCTCATGCCTGTAAAGGCCTCGTCAACCGTTTACTTCCCTCTCTCAACCTGGAAACCACTTATCGGGATGTAAACGATGCAATTGACGATTGGTCCAAACACCATGATTCATCACCACTAGAAAAGGGAACACAAGCAGCCTGGGATGACCTCGCCTGCAGGGATACACTCAATTCCCTGCTAAACACCAATAACCTTTGGAACCACTGTTGGTTACTTGCTGCACAAGAGAGTCACACTGCTGCCTGGTCAGAAGCGTTCCCAATTGCCAGTGTTGGAAACTTGCTCAGTCCTGAAGAGCTCCGTATTGCAATCGCCCTCCAAAACGGTGCCAAAATCTTTGAAAGCACAAAATGCCGCTACGGCAAAATTGTTATGAGCTGGGGCTCCATGGTCTCTCCTGTACTAAAAATGCAGGCCGCTTCCCAAGGCATTCAGCCATCAACTCCACCCTCAAGGGGTCATTGACCTGCATTGGTCTCCCCTCTACCTTGGAGCCTGTCAGCCAGACTGACTATGGAATGAGGCCAGATGGCCTGACTTTGGGCCCCTGGTACAAAGGCCAGAGCCTGGTGTGGGACGCAACAGTTGTGGGCACTTTTGCTCAAGGCCACTACAAAGACTCTGCCAAACAGGCTGGTTTTGCGGCTACAAAAGCTGAGGTCACAAAATGCCAAAAATATCATGACCTCCAAAGCAATTACCACTTTCAACCAGTGGCAATTGAGACCACTGGTGTGTATGGCAAGACCACTGCCCCTTTTTTGAGTGGAGAAACTTGTTGATGTGCTTGGCGACCCCACCAGTGGCTCCAACAGCGTCTGTCCCTGGCTGTGGCCAAGGGAAATGCTGCCAGCATATTGGCCTGTGTGCAAGTTTGATCTGACTTTACCTGTTCTTTTTCTAGCTGCTTTTAACGTACTGACCACCTTCACTGCCTACCACTTGTCCCTGTATCGATGTGTAGCTATTGCCTTCCGAATCCTCATTCTTTCTATAAGATGCATTGTTCCCTCAGTTGTGCAGTGTTACCTTGTGCATTGGTTAAATATCTTGTCAATCGCATGGCCTATGATAAGAGTACAGTGTGGTTTTGTGTTCAGACATTGCTTGAAACCTTTGAGTATCAAAATATTTTTCATTTTTTATATTTTCGTAACTATTCAAACCTTAATTTGGGTGCCACCAGGAGCTTGTTATCAAGAATTGAATAATCTTGGTGTGAGAACAAATTCACTGAAATTGGGCCTACCTAGGCCAGGAACAAATATTTTTACTACCATTGTGATGTGATTGCTTACTGAAGAATATTAGTGTTTGTGGCTCCAGTGATGTTATTTTATATCCACAACCAACATCCACTATTGACGGATACCCATCTTTTACAAGGCACCATTAACATTAACGTTTCTGAAATATTTGTTGTTCAGTTGAAATGTCATAGTATTATTTAGTCCATCTTTGCAATCATCCACCTGTGATCTTCAATAATTTGGCTTGCTATTTTTGATTTTGGGATGCACCACTTCCTTTTCCAATATTTTTGCATCTGTTGTGATCAGAAAATCCTGAGCAGCCAAGTGTGCAAAGCTTTGCACTGTGGCAGCAAGCAACAATAGAGTTCACCTGATGAGATCACTCTATTATTGCTTGTTCACGACACATCTATGGGTGTTGTTCTTCGCATACATTCCGTTCATGGTGAACCACGCATTTGATTCAGCGCAACGCCAGCGAACAGGTTGCAACAACATCCCCTCCTTTTACAACGAACCGCATCGATCGCACGTTCATTTTGTTAAGGCTGCATTTGCCACGACCTTTACATCCTGGTCACAGCACCATTTTGTTGCAATCGGAAAAGCCTGAACAGCAATGCGTAATCCATAAAGCTTCGCACTGTGGCAGCAAGCAACAATAGAGTTCACCCGACGAGATCACTCTATTATTAGTATGATTGCTTGTTTGCGCCACATATATATGGGTGTTGTTCTTCGCGCACATTCCGTTCATGGTAAACTGTGCATTCACTGACTGAATGATTCAGTGCATTGCCAGCGAAGAGGTTGTTTTGCATGATTATTTGTCCCATTTTTTGTATTTCCCTGTCCTGTGAACCTACTGTTGTTGTTTTTCCATTTCGATTGATTTTTTTGGTAGGGTCTATTTTAATGCCAAGATTCTGGCGACAACAGATTCACTGGAGCTATTGTGCTGCCAGTCGAAGATTCTGTCTCATGGCATGACGCAACTTGAATCAAAAGGTCAGTTTGTCATGCAATCGGCATGTTACTCGTAGCATAACAGCTACGCTTCACGAAAATGGTATCATTGCTTTTCAGTTCGACACTCACCTTGGCAAATTCCCTTTTCTTTTTTTTCTGCTTCTTTCAAAACTTTGCAGACTTTTCCTTAGGTCTTAGATTTAGGTTAGCACTTGCGTTAGGGTTTCACCGTTTAGGGTTAGTGTTAAGGTTTATCTTTTGTGTTGACTTAGTTAGTTTCTGCCAAGCCTGTTGCCGCCAGCATCTTCTCTTGGCAGCGAAATGACACTGCCTTTTTAAGTTTTTGTTTTCTACGATCTAACTTTTTCATCCCAAAACATAAAAGGGAGGAAAATTGGAAAAGAAGTGACTATGGATATGCCTGACCTGACGCAATTAAAAAATGATCAGTTCATCAGACAAACAGCACGCTGCTCGTACCTAACGGTTATGCGTTACAGCTACTATGCCAATGGTTTTCGGTTCGACTCTCACCTTGCTGACTTTCGTTTTGTATTTTTTCTTTAATTTTTTCAGGCTTAGGTGTTGCGTTTAGGGGTTAGTTAGTTACAAGTTAGAGTTAGATTAATTAAGGATACGGTTAGGGTTAAGTTTAGAGTTTATCTTCTACGTTTAGTTCCTTTCTACCAAGCCTGCAACACTCTCATCATGCGTTAGTGTTACGTCACAGGTGGCTTATGAATAAGTTTTCGAATTTCAAGATCCACAGGCGTATCCGTAGCCACTCCCAATTGGAAAACAAAAAGAACACTTCAGCCACCGTCACATTTTTTGGGATAACACTAAACGGAGGGCCGGCGGGTCAGGCGGGCTGGATGGCCGTGTTTCCAATTGAGAAACATGAATTTTCGACGGACTGACGGGCAGCAGAACAAAACGGTTCGGTGTCAAACGAAATTTCTGACTTGCGAAATTTCTGACTTCATATCATATGCACAGGCATAGACTTTTATTCTACACAGAAAATATGCTCATAAAACTTATTATTAGGGCAAAGGAATTCGTGTTTAGGTAAGTGTGTCGGGTTAGGGTTTCGGTTAGGGTGAGAAACAGAAAATAATTGAGGTCAACAACAAAGTCCAATTTTTTCAAGGGTTAAAGTTTTTCCCGTGCTATAGCTTGTAGTGGGTACCTGACATCTCACCAAAATGTTTCAATTTATACAAGACACATCAAAAAAGTAATTGCCAGACTATATTTCTTCATTCTGAGAACCAAAATAATTGAAAACGAACAACAGGTCAGAAACTTCGCAGAGGTCAGAAACTTCGCTTGACATTGGAGGCAGAGAAGATCACGGAGCCGGTGTCAAGCGAAATTTCTGACCTCTGCGAAATTTCTGACCTGTTGTTGTTTTACAGATAGTTTGCTTCTCAGAATAAAGAAATAACGTTTGGTAATTCATTTTTTGATGTGTGTTGAGTGAATTAAAAAATTTGGTTAGATGTCAGGTACCAGAGATGAGCACGGATCAGGACTGGACTGAAGCCACTTTTTGCCGGACCAGGACTGGATCGGATTTTAATTTTTTGAAAATTGGCCGATCAGGGCTGGATCGGACTGAGAAAATGTTTGTTGTTTTAATGTGATTATTCTGAAAATATCAAAAGTTTTAGTTGTGATCCGATTTCACAGGTCTGCTAAATGGTAGTCTATATTTTGCCATCAAATGCAAAATCACTGCTGGGACTATTTTGCATTTCGAACTGTATCCACTTTTGTTCACAAACAACGTTGAGGTCCACAGAAGCAGCAACGTTGACATATATGATTGCTTAGTGTCTATGCCTGCTGTGCGATTGTTCATTGGTTCTGCTCTCACCATTTCCTTTGGCTTAGCTTGCAGAGGTTACACCTTTGATAGGAATGCTTTCAATGTACTTTTTCAAAAAGTTCAGGGTTTAGGCTTAGGGTTTATGTTTTAGTGTGTATGTTTAGGTTTCGGTTTAGAGTTTACCTTCAGGGTTTAGGTGTACGGATTAGGTTTCGGTTTTAGGTTTTAGGTTCAACTTTTAGGTTTTGGGTTTAGGTTTCGGGTTTGTGTTTAGGTTTCGGTTTTAGGTTTTGGCTTCAGGTTTGGGTTTAGGTTTTCGGTTTAAGTTTTGGGTTTTAGGTCGTGTAACAAGGACCTTATGTTAATCCAAGCAAGTGCATCGTCCTTGTCACTTGACCAATCGAAGGAATCGGATTCTCCTAACGAAAAAATAACTCCAGCAGTGCTTTTCCTTCTGATGCCTAATAGACACTTACTTGTTAAATTTTGGAAATGCCAAAAGGCTGTGTCTATTTTGCCTCATGAGGCAAAAGCACTGCTGGAACTATTTTGCCTTCAACCAATCGTATTTGGCTAAAGGCAAAATAGCTACTGTAGTTATTTTGCCTCATGAGGCAGGATAGAAATCTACGATTTTACATTGGCGGATCAGGATTGGACTGGACTAACGATTTTCAAATATTTTGCAGATCAGGAATAGATCGGATTCAATTTTATCAGATCAGGACTGGTCTCAGACTGAAATATTTCCCAGTCTGCTCATCTCTGTCAAGTACCCACGACAAGCTATAGCACGGGAATAAGTTTCACCATTGAAAATTTTCGTACTTAGTCCATGATCTCAATTATTTTTCTCTTTCTCCCCATAACCCATATCCAAACCCGACATACTTACCTACTTACCTAAACACGAATTCCTAGGCCCTAATAATCAGTTTTATCAACGTATTTGGTATGCAGAATATTACTCTGCGCATGGGTACGTGGTGTGAAGTCGGAAATTTCTCAAGTCAGAAATTCCGCTTGACATCGGAGTGGATTCCGGCGGGAGTTTGCATTTTAGGCTGGAACAGGAGCCGGAGTCAATATTTTAGGTTCGAGTAGGAGCCGGAGTCAACAATAAGGTCTGTGCTGGAGCTGAACAAAATTTTTTAGGGACCAAATTCCTGTAATTATGCTTGTTGGCGTCAAACAGAATGGAATTAATTTAGACTTGTTTTCTCAACAGTGGCTTCATGTATCACCAAAGTGTGACAATGGGTGGGAGTTCCGAGCATTTCATCACTGATGATGGCTTCAAAACAGAGATGAGCATACTGTTAAATTTTTCAGTCCGAGTCCAATCCTGATCCGTAAAATTTGAATCCGATCCAGTCCTGACCCGCAAAATTTTTGAAAATCCTCAGTCCGATCCAGTCCTGATCGAAGCACCTTTCATACTCAGCCTGTCTAGCCATATTGACATCATATTTTTCCGATGTTTTTGTCCGTAATCTGTGGTTTCTGCTTACTGTTCGGGTGAATGTTCTTTCTTGCCAAGTCACTCTCTAGCCTGTGGAAATATTTTTTCTTAGTAAGCATACACTGTACCGTTTATATCATAAACTCTCTTCTCGCAGCTAACTCTATGTGCAGTTGAGGATGTGCATTTATGTGCATTTACTCGATTGTATCTATGTGCATTTACTCGATTGTAAGCCGCGGCTTATAACGGTTTTTCATCATTTCATGCGGCTTACAATCAGGGCGGCGTACATTTTTTAATTCTTTACTTTATCGAAAGGTATAAATAGATGACGCTCAGTCTTTCCTTGACTACGTTTTGCCGACCAAACTCTTCTTTCGCATTCGATTTTCTTCAGCATCACGTGCACATCCGTCCAGTGGCGTACGCAGAAAATTTTCATGAGGGGGGTTTCAAAGTGCCAAAATTTTTCTTTGCACTAAAATCGAAAGTATGATAAGAAAAAATATGAAACAAGCAGCAATACAATATGTAAACGTTGTCAAGCAGTTATAAACACATATTTAATTTATTTAATTTATTTGTTTGTTAGCAGACACGAAGTCCATAGTATGAACACACACACTCTGCAGAACGCAGGTTGATAAAATCAGACAATACAGAACGTAGTACAAGACATTGAAGCCGGCGATATCACAGGGTTACAGACACTTTTTGCAACTGCATTGAAGACAGAACCATAGGGTTACAGACACATTCTTAACACTATTGTTAGC
>Ga0210059_1008257_pt1 | contig 16474 bp, 12 predicted proteins | sample Ectturendosymbi2_FD_188042 | JGI IMG/M metagenome (GOLD analysis project Ga0210059, IMG submission 188042) | Ecteinascidia turbinata endosymbiont from Florida, USA - Sample 2 (SPAdes) (version 2) | ecosystem: Host-associated > Tunicates > Ascidians > Unclassified | place: Key West, Florida...
GCAAACGAAAATAGGTTGTGTCAAGTCTTTCGCAGTCAAATGTGCGCATAAATGCAACTTCCTGCGCATAAATGCAACTTTCGTTGAAAATAAATGCAACTTTCTCACTTTTTTACTGCAACAAAAATATGCCCTAGTTATAAGAGTGCCACCAGCTTCCAATTTACTCAACAAAGGTTCTGCAAGTTTCTACCTGCGTTAGCGCAACAAGGGTACTGAGAGACCAAAAGGGACGGTAGTCATAGATTTAATATCAACAAACCCCTTACATAACTATATCTTCTGGATTACACAATACTCCGTAACTATATGTGCCTTGTTTGTTATTTAGTGGATTGGATTTTTTGTACTTTCTGCAATGGTTGCAACAGTTACTGTTATCTTTTTACTGTTAAAAAGATATTGGCATCACCGCTAAGGTTTTGCAAGGTTCATTCGTAGAGCTAACAGCAGTAAAAAGCAGGGATAGAGTTAGCACCATCTGGTACTTTTTCGATCGTTCTTCTTGTAAATTAATTTTACCTTCACGAATTTGAAATGTATAGTAAGAAAGTCAGAGATTAAGAATCAACCGATGTCATTTATAATATTTTTTCGCGATACGCTGCAGGTATATGTTTCAAAAACACGAGCATTTAGTGAATTGGAAATTATTGCATAATTTTATTATTTTCATTTGTTGTAAAAGTAACCACCAGGCACCCAACATCTTCTATGGAAGCACCATCAGCAAACAGTTTACAAAACTTGTGTGAAACACCAACAATAACAAAGAAAACAACAGGTAAATTAAATACGGTTTTTGTATATTTCAATCCATTTTAAATAAATCGATTTGATGTTCATGAAGTCGAAAGGTTATGGAGGAGATTCAGAGATTTGGAATGGAACAACATTTTTCCAAAGATAATATTACGATATTTTTCAGAATAATACCTCACTTCACGATGAGCTCTAGCTGTGTTTTGAGAAAAGACTTATTTAGAGAGTTGGAAATTACTACATAATTTCAATGTTTTTGTTTGTTGTAAAAGTAACCACCAGGCAGCCAACATCTTCTATAGCAACAGCTGCAACAAACAGTGCACGAACCTCGTCTGGAATACTAACAACGGGTAAATTAGCCACAGCTTTTGTATATTTTAATCCACTAGAAGGATTTTACGTTCATGAATTAAGATGTTCTGCAAGAGATTCAGAGGTTTGGAATCGAACAACATTTTTCCAAAGATGATATTACGATATTTTTCAGAATAATACTTCACTTCACGATGATCTGTAGCTATGTTTTGAGAATAATATTATTTATAGAATTGGAAATTATTGCATATTTTTGATATTTTTATTTTTTGTAAAAGTAATCACCAGGCAACCAACATCTTCTATGGAAACAGCTGCAACAAACAGTACGCGAACCTTGTCTGAAATACTAACAACGGCACAAAAAACAACGGGTAATTAGTCACAGCTTTTGTATATTTTAATCCGCTTTAATCAAAAGGATTTTACGTTCATGAAGTTAAGATGTTCTGGAAGAGATTCAGAGATTTGGAATCGAACAAGATTTTCCAAAGATGATATTACGATATTTTTCAGAATAATACTTCACTTCACGATGATCTGTAGCTATGTTTTGAGAATAATATTATTTATAGAATTGGAAATTATTGCATATTTTTGATATTTTTATTTTTTGTAAAAGTAATCACCAGGCAGCCAACATATTCTATGGAAACAGCTGCAACAAACAGTACGCGAACCTCGTCTGAAATACTAACAACGGCACAAAAAACAACGGGTAATTAGTCACAGCTTTTGTATATTTTAATCCGCTTTAATTAAAAGGATTTTACGTTCATGAAGTTAAGATGTTCTGGAAGAGTTTCAGAAATTTGGAATTGAACATAATTTTTCTTAACATAATATTGCAATATTTTATAGAATAGTACTTCACGATGAGCTGTAGCTATATTTGAGCAGAACAGGAGGAACTCTAAGAAGGGTCCTCGGACTCCCCGACCGGGGACGCCGCTGCTGAAAAGGAACCCTCAAATCTATCTGAGGACCTTTGTTAGGGCATGTGGATACATCAGAACTGAATTCGCCAAGAAATTGATCTTCCCACAACCCATAGGTTTTTGTTATCTAAGCCAACCTTTGCTCATTGCGAAGTGCATTGATGGTAGCTTCGTTGTCAGCATTTGCCTTGTTAAGCTGCCAGTTGTGTAGGTAACGTTGCTGAATCCACGTTGATTGTAAGCATTTTTGATGTAGTCTAGCAAGAAAATATTCAGGAAAGTTATGTTGTAGACAGTAGACATGTGTTGTATCCTTTCACTATACAAGAATAGGATAGCAGGTTTCCGAGTTATACAATCAGGTGAAATCGTTTTCTTAGCCTACGCCTGTAATATCTAGTGTATCTTGCATCAGAGTTGTCCAATGAAAACTCAACGCTTTACACCAATTAGAAATCCAGTTATTTAACAAATGGCACTGTACCTTTCATGATACTACAGTTATTTTTAACCAATGAGCAATGGTTTTACAGCAGTGTTTAGAAGCCTTTATCACAGGATGGCGCTAATTTTATTCACATTGTGAAAATTAACATTGTGTGTTTGTTTACAAAAGTTTCCCCGTTTTTCAACAATATTCCACAGAGAGGTAAAACTTTTTACTTATATTCGAGTTGGTAACATAGAAAAATATTTTACTCTTTGCGTGGTATTGTTTTTATCGTCGTGTTTGCATATGTGGTCTTGTAATGGAAGTTTCACTGCTATTATGCTAGTTAGGAGAATCGCATCCTAACTGTTCATTAGATCAATCCAATTTTTTGCTCCTCTGGAGTTAATTTAGGAAAACAACCTAATGATAATGATAAAATTGTCCTTAAATGATGAAGTTAACCAGTCCTTGATAAAATTAACAATCACTGTCCGAGCTTGTACAATGTAATTTCATTTGATTAATCATTTCAATTAGGTATACCCTCTGGTAGTTTCTATTCGCTTGGGCTGTTTGATTACATGACTACCTCTCACATTTGATTGACATTATTGCGATAAATGTTGAACTCTTTGGTCTCGTCGCTGTTTTTGAAAATTGCCTTTTTCATTTATTGCTGTTTATTGCTAAGTCGTACTAATTTTGTTTTTCCTTTGAAAATTAAGAGTCATATGATAGGTCGAAACGGTAGGATGTTTTCCTAATAAATTCACACCAGAAGAGCAATAAATTTGATTGAAGAATGCTTGGTTGCAAACACGCAGTATGTTCGTTAGATCCACCGATTTCGATATCAGGTAGCCATTCTTATGTCATCGATATGCATACACACTGAAAGACGCTTTTATAAACATTTCTTAAATTAAATCGACGTTTTTGTTTATATAAACATTATATGTTAAATGCAGTATATTGCATATTGGGAGCCCCAATGTCCAGGTTTTGGGGACCCCAAACCACCAAAACCGGTCCTTGGTTTTGAGAAGAATATTATTTACAGAAATAAAAAAATTGTATACTTTCAATACTTTTATTTGTTGCAAAAGTAACCACCATGCAGTCAACATCTTCTATGGCAACAGCTGCAACAAACGGTGCACGAACCTCGTCTGGAATACCAACAGCGGCACCAAAAACAACGGGTAAACTAACCACAGCTTTTGTATATTTTAATCCGCTTAATTAAAAAAAAGGATTTTACGTTCATGAAGCTAAGATGTTATAGAAGAGATTCAGAGATTTGCAATCCATCGTGTATTAGGCAAAATCAAGGATGAGTGTGTGATGTATTGAACCTGCTACCATTTAAAACAAAACATCTGAAAGATGATAGACAGGGGATAAAATTGCTTTTTTGGTGTGTTGCCAAAATGTTGTCCACAGTGGCAGTTTAAGCCAGCTCAATTATTATTTACAAACAGTTTTGTCCTGGAATGTATATTCCTTTCTGCGGAGAAATCCTCGAAAAACTGTTAGATCGGCAAAAATGCATCAAAATCAAAATACGCTACTGTAGAACTCCTGTTCTAATGCATGACTCTTTTGACATCTTAAAGCAAATATATTTACGTAACAAAGCCCTGCAGTTAGACAACTGCTAAGTGCAATGGTTTCACTGCAACTGCTTGTCGTCAACAGTTTTGCAGAAGGCTTTCCGTTCCTGGTCCTGCGTTGTATTGGTAAACACCCCAAAAAGTGTAACTTGCTTTTTATGGTGATTATGCCATTCTATAAGCTCATGTCCTCTCCAAATACTTGTTTCTTTTTCAGTTAGCCGAGCAAACGACTTGGTCACTGACGTTAACCAAGTTGGCGACTCCACGTTAGCTCAGAAGGATATTGTTCACCAACAAGAACATGTAGATTTTCTCAATGCACATCTGGATCTCTGGATGAAAAATCCAGGTTTCAATGTCAAGCTTGCAAACGTTTCTTTAATGCAGCCGCCGCCATACCATCGTGTTATCAACACAACAAGAAACAGCGATGACGATATGGCAGCAAAGAGCCAAATACCTTTGCAATTGTTTTTGGTTGTACATACGCGCAAAAGCTTAAAGAACGTTAACCTCAATTACAGTATCCAAATCAACTTCGAAACAGTGAACGTTAATCAAATAGTAAGTCCGTCATCGTATGGGAAAGACGCTTTCACGGTCAGGTTTGAAAGCGCGAAGATCGAGTGCGTTTTTCTGGATGAAATTAATGGAAATTTCTCCAAATACGGAATTGAAACTTTGAACAGATGGAGCCTTGATTACAAATGTTACTCAAATCACACAACCATATTTGCCTCACTTCTGACTTTGTCCGTAGTTATTTACCCATTGGCTCTAAAGGTGAGATACAGAACTGAATAAATTGTTCATCATGCAGAAGCCGGTCTAGGGCAGTTCGGTGACGCCGATTCGGCGCCGTCGTTTCGGCGACGGGACGTTTCGACGATGGTTGTCTCAAATGTTTCATGCGAAAAAAATGTGTGTTTTTGAAATACTTTGAAGGTTAGACTACAAAGGATATTTGCTTCATAAGTGTTTTTGTTGTCATCCTGATGGCCAGTGACCAGTGTAGTTTCCCGTCCGTCAGGAATGTGGAAGAACTTAGTGCGACGTGACCACGTGTGTAAAAAAATATGGCTTGTGACGTTTATTTTTGCTAGCATGAGGCGTTTGTAAGTTTACACAAAAGTTAAGCCTGGACAGCATCTATTGCTTGATCTTTCACGTAGATATCATTTTGATTGCATTTCACAGCTAATCTAAGAATATATCGTACTTTCTTGCCATCGGTTGCCTATCGGTGTACGAATATGCAGTAATGGCACTTCCAAACCCATGGTATGCATCATGAATCGCAATAAATACAGCATAATTGGACAGATCTGGGACAAGTGCTAGACTGACTCTTGCGCTTACACGCTTCCCAGATGACGGCAGTGCGAACTTTTGCACTTTGGTGACATTCCAAAGGAAGACACGTTTCAGATTTCATCGCCAAAACGTCCATCGCCGAAACGGAGGCGCCGAACTGTCCCATTCCGGCAGAAACATATGACTACATGCTTTGCTGTGTTTCAATTCGATATTTGCGAAATCACTATTTCTTCTGATATTTGTTTTGGAAAGTGAAATGGTAATTCAGGAATGATTCGGTAATCTGTTATAAACGCTTTCCACAACAGAGACCTCGGTTTCTGCAGACAATTCAGTACGTTGAATTACGTGCTTCGTAAAAAACGTCGATCAAGCAGGGCACTTGCCCGAATTTAGTACGTAAAATGCGTTGGCATAGGACATATAACGTAAAAAGCTTTCCATACATGTTTCGAAATGAGTGTTGAAGTTCATTTTCCATGGCTCAAATTTAGAAACAAAAATGTTTTAGTTTTGAAATACCAGAAACACCAATGTTGAAAAACACATTGTTTAGAGCAGGGCTTCTCAAACTATGGGTCGCGATCCCATTTGGGGGTCGCGAACTGTAATTTTGGGGTCGCGAAACAAATCGGCTTGACAAATCAGATATAAAAGTTTTTGTAATGTTTACAAGAAAATTAAAAGTAGGCCCGCAGTGAAGCTATTTCTACTGCATTTCTAGGGGAATACCGTGTTTCATGCTGTCAGTTCTTTACTAGGATGTCTGCCTGAGCTATCAAATAATAATAATCAACCAAGCACAACAAGTTATGCGTTGTTATGTTATGACTGTTTTAACGTATTGATCAATATTGACATTGTTGCATTCATTACGACACGAAGACACACTTGTGTTTGGAACTATAGGTCTGGTCTAGAAACTAAGCTAAATGCCTTAAGAGCACACCGATTAGTTTTAAACCAAAGTTAAAAGCTTCATGCACAGTTTCAGAAGTAGGCTACTGTGGAATTTGATTCAGAAAAAATTGGATCCTCAAACCATACGCAATTAAAATTTCAGGACACCGCGCATCTGCCATGCCCAGGATGAGTTTGTGGATTTATTAAACGACAAAAGTTTGCAACTGGAATTTTCAAAACAGAGTTTGTGGTTTTTGGATAAGAACAAGAAATGAATACCCGGTCTTTTCTGATCTAGCTGTTCAAAAACTTACAAAACATATTTGTGTGAAGAGGCATTATCAAAATTGATAATCATCAAGTCTAAAAACCTATCCTTTGTGAAAAATGTTGAGAATGTCCTTCATCCTGCGTTGTCTTGTATCAATCTACGAATGGATGATTTGTGTAAGATGTATCAAGTGCATCCATCCCATTAGTTGTGCTTGATAAGAAGTTACTGTGTAATTGTGCACTTACTTTTCGTTGATTGTGTGCATTTTTATGATTTCGTCGTGTACAAAAATGCCCCTTGAGATTTGTAATGGGACGTATACACGCATCATTAACATCTAGGCTATCCATGAAAGGGGTCGCTTAAAAAAGACTTTTTCAAAATGGATCGCAGAACAAAAACGTTTGAGAAGTCCTGGTTTAGAGTGTTGCAAAGTGTACTTTGCTTAAAGATAGGTTAATCTTATACTCAACAAAACCATATTCATAGCTGTAAAACATCACAGACCCAGCTGTGTCTATTCAACGTAGTTAAAGATAGTTTATCTGCTGCTATCTCCATTAATTTAAAATAAACTAATTTTCTTGTCCATTTCTTGAGCTACAAACATCCGAGTTTCGTGAAGTAATTTATAGTAGCAACGTCGTTAAAATAGCTGCTAAAAAACGCAAGAAATCAAACTGTTGGATCAAATTTCAGATTTGTAATGCTCGTAGACAACTGTCGGATTGCCATCGTTGATTACGTTCTAATGATGAAAACATATTCGCAACACATAACGGATCTGATCAGTTTGACAGTTTGATTAATGCGTTAATAGTCAATACCTCTGCCGTTTGGTGTTGCATGATCAACAACTCTCGCCGTGGGCTTCGCCTGTGCGTTACTAGTGTTCCTGCTCGTGTGAACTCGGAAGTTCCTGTTAGTTGTGCGATCGCGTTGCGCTGTTCTGCCGGTGTCAGTTGTGTTTCTAATATTGCTTCTGTGTTACGATTTATTTGAGTTCTTAAAGTTGTCATTAAATCATATTTGGTTGTCAGTTCAGTTAATTCGCTTTTTTCACATGATTTAAACGTATAGGTGTGTAAGAGGTTTGGTAATCTGGATATCGTGTCCATATTTTTTACATATTTATGAAAAACACAGCAGGATGCAAAGCACAAATTTGGCACGTTACAAACATACAAAAAAGCAGGAAGATAACTACTGGTATCATGAAGTGAACAACTTGACTTTAAGTCATCAAGAAACAAAAATAATTGTATACTATATTTTCAAGGGTAAGGTACCAAAACAAATTTTCAAAAAATTTGGGAGGCCAAAAATGAATGTTTAAAATCTCAGGTGAAATCGGCTTGTTGTACAGAAAATAAAGATGGCATTTTTGCGAGTAGCTCAACTCTAATTTATCTGCGCAAAACTTATTTACATCAAAACTTATTTTCTTAAGCAGACAAGGAAGCAGGCCCGTAACCAGTTTGGGACGCCAGGAGGGGCAAAGAGTTTCCTGAGCGGGGCCCAAATTTTTTGAACTATGTCCAATACTTTCAAATTATGATCAACACAGTTTTCTAGGGGGGATTCGCCCCCCCCTGCGCCCCCCCTGGTTGCGGCTCGCAAGGAAGTCTTAGATGAAAGACAACATCAATTGTTGTCCAACAACGCTGCACACATTGCTCTTTATTAATTCTAACAGATCACTTTGAAAAGATGTGCTAGTGACATCTAATCCTGATTCGTGAACATAAGTTTTCGTTTCTGTTTTTCAGGTAATTACGTACGTGTGCTTAATTTTTTCAATAGCGTCACTCGGCATGACGTTCACTGTTTTGCTTCGAGTTCGAAAAAGAATTCGAAACGAACGAACCGTCGTGCAAATAAACTTTGTCATCTCTCTCCTCCTCTTTCAAATGCTGGTCTTGTTTAACGATACCGCAATTACGAACCGTCGAGCGTGTACAATGATGGCGGTCATGACACATTTTACAATCCTAAGCTCAGGTGAGTGGCGCACTTTTGAAGCAACGACTTAATAAATCAAGTCAAACTTCGTCAACGTTTTACGAAAGACAGTTATTTTCGTAAACCCTCCTTTGACCAGACGTTTCTGGCGACAGGTTGTTCGACGGTGACTCTGACTTTGCTTTATATTGTTATAGTCAAAATGAAGTAAAGTAGAAATAAATTATGGACCAGTGTGCTGTTTATTTCGTCTGGTTTCTCATTTAAAGATCCAACAACAATATCCTTCTTTCGTGCACATCTACGCGCTCTTCGTAGGAAAAGCCATTATTCAGTTCAGTCTGTACTCACTTCTGTACTCTTTTCGGAGTGTTGCGAGTGGTCTGCGGGCGTCCATCTTCATTTGCTTGCGCCGTGGGATGCTTCGCGCGAACCGTTGGCTTGCACACATCCAGTGGCGTAGCGAAGCTAAGTGCCGCCCGGGACCGACACGAAAAGTTCACCGCCCTTTACACCCCTCAAATTTGAAAATAATCTAAAATTAAAAAAGATCCTGTTTCGTGCTTATTTAAAATATAAGGATTACTAAAGCATCTTGAAGATCACAATCAAACACTCGCAAACTGAAATGGGTCTTGTTTCTCATTGTCGATTATGAGTTTTGCTTTTTTCTGCTTGTCGCCATCTTCCTCATCATTACTTTTCCTATTTTTTTGCTTTTTTTGCAAATGCATATATGGACACAACATGTTTCGTCAAACGCATTTTAAAATAGCGCCACGCGTATAGGATGATAAAAGGGCCTAATCCGAAAAACAAATTGCTTCGAACACCGAGTTGCTGAACTTTTTAACATTCAGCATGTTTTCACCGACGCTTTTTCTTATTACAGCATTCTGGATGCTGGTTGAAGGCTTAACGTTGGTCACGAAGACCTATGGCACTGCAATGAGGTACCAAATGCCTCGCCAAAGAAAAGCAATCCAGTTTTCAATTGGTTGGGGAATTCCATTCGTTATCGTTGCACTTTCCACAACCATTGGATTTGCGACTACTATCAGCTACATGGACAATGGCACGGTTCCTGGCAATGCAATACGACAGAAAGTTACCGCCCGCCCGTACACTCAGTGCTGGCTGAGCACAACGTCTGGCATGCTGGTGGGAGCGGTTATGGTGCCCATTGGCTTTACAATTGTTCTAAACCTGCTCATATTGGCAAGAGTTGCATTTTGTGTTTACAAAAAAAGTGCAGAGCTGGAAAACCTCAAGCCGTCGGTGGAAAGAAGCGAGAGCAAGTTGGGTTTGATGGGTTACGATCTTGCCCACACAACAGTCGCTCTTAAAGCTGTTGTAGTCTTAATCCCTGTCCTTGGATTACCGTGGATATTGCATTACCTCGCAGGTGAAGTTTGAAAGTAGAAGTAGGTTTTTGCCGTAACTACGAAAAAGGAAATCTACCGCGAGAGCCAAGCGCAGTTTATAAATCTAATGCCCGACAGAAAATGGGTATGGCGTTGTACAACGAATGTTTTTCAGTGGCGTCTAGGTATAGGTGTTAGTTGAAAACATGTACTGTGCTTGGCTAAAATCGACACAAAGCTAACAGAGACAAACAAAATCTTTTACAGCTATCTGGTTTACTTGGCATTCGTAATCAACCAAATTGCCATTGAAACTTAAATCGCGTCATGATTCAAATGTTACCTCAAGGTTGTGATTGTTTCAGTATTTGCAGGTAGGTGAAAATGTGCTGCGTTGGGCGGGTACGTCATAACATAAATAAATTTTGAGTCGAAACGACTTACTAGTGAAAGAAAATTGTGGCTATTTCGAAGTTTGTCAGTTGCCCTCATAGGTGAAAAATTTAATGCGCCGACACTGTAGCGGTAGCGTATACTCAGGGCCGGATTTATCTATAGGTTAGAATAAACCTCAAGATCCAAGGGGCGCCAGAAAACTGTGGTACGTATAGAGTCAAATGCCGGTACAAGATCAGTTCGATAATTATTCGTCAACAATTTATGTCGCAACTATTCATGAAATTTAGTTTTATTCACCTATTCAGATTTCGTGTGGGTAACGCCAGGGTTTTCTGACGGGCTTCCATGTATGTCAGTATGATCAGTTGGTCATGTCGCATGTCGGCGTAGTGCCGTCATACTCAAGGCCCCGTTGGCTGTGTTTTCTGAATCGAAAGAACTTGTTCGTGCATGATATGCAGCTGGCCAAAGCTTATAGGGGTATACTGAAGAAAAGTGGTACAGTATGTGTAGCAGGCAGTCCCGTCGCCACGGGGGGGCTTTGGTGGGCTTAGCCCCCCCAAACAAAGCTCCAAGCCTCCCCAAATTGAAATATGAAACACAATAAATTAGTGGAATTTATTTGAATGTCAAGCCCCCCTGCACGAAAGTAAAGCCCCTCCCGCACAAACGTAAAGCCTATAAAAGCCAATTGACGACTTTCTGGCGACTGTTCTGGTAGCAGGGATGATTGGATAGTGCTTTTTGCTATCAGATCCTATCCTGTTTTTAACATTCAAAAAGCATTATTTGCTCTTCAGGGCAAATTTTGGCCAACCATAACTCGCCAGCAGATTAAGCTAGAGAGCTGTTCAAACCCTCTAAAAACGGGGAAGGTCTTGTATTTTGCAATTAAAGAATTGTTTCAGTTTTGGATGTCGGGGTTTTTGTTTATGTTTACATGATGGAAGTATGTTTATGCATATCCGGTTTACATTCCGATGACGCCAACACTATGATACGAGCCTTTCGAGACCTTGATTGACTTTCTAGCGTTTCTGGTTCCAAAGTTATGCCAAAACAATTCCTAATATTTCAGGTATTTCCTGAGTAATTTGCGGGAGATTTCCTTAATTAATTTCCGGACGTTTGGCCATTATCCATGAAACCAGAAACGCTAGAAAGTCGATCAAGGGCTCTAGAAGATTTTACGAAACTATAGGTTTGAACAACTCTCTAGCTCAATCGTCTGGCGAGTTACGGAGTTGCAAAATGTTGCAAAGTCGGGTCAAAAAAATGGCCCAAACGGGACTTGAAGCCTAGCAGTATCCTAAAATATGAACATAGTAAAATCCGAAATTATGTAGGCCTACCTTCTAATAATTATTGTGAGAGGGACTGATTAATTGTACTGACTTAAGTCAACAATGCTTGACCCTGGTTTGTTTTGGAAGTTTGATCCATAGTAAGATGTCACTGAAGGTCAAAGTGTAACAACTAAGATATTACAGTGCTTCTGATCCGGAGAAGTAAGTAGTTGTGTTAGCATCAAAGCTCGTAAAACAGTTTTAGTTGTGATTTGTTTCGATTTTCATTTTCGTCAAATGCGCCCATAGGCACATTGATCAAGAAGTACGGATAAGAAGAAAGAGATATGAAACTTATGAAATACGTGAGTTATGTGTTTGGTCAAATATTTAACCTTGGCGTTTTCGGTTGTTTGGCCTGTGGAGATTGCCAGCCAAGAACGATTTCCACAATTCCGTGTCATTGAACGCTTTTGCGTGGCAAACAGCAACAAACGCAATGATCGCGGAGCACTCTAGCAAGAATTTAGACAATTTTATTGAGCGTAAGTGAAAGGCGTTCATATCGTCATTTTCGGCTTTGCGCAAATTGGTTAGCGCTTTTCCATCTTCCCCAATCCGCAACAACGGGAGAGGGGAGCTCAGAAGTGTATTAGCCCAGGGCCTTTCATAGGCTAAATCCGGCCCTGCATATACTGTATTGCAGGGGTTGGCAAACACCGGGCCGAGGCCCAGTGCCGGTCCGTGAAGAAATTGTTGCTGAGCTGTGCGAAACCAAGGCCAAATTGGTCCAAAAGTCGCTGGAACGACTGAAATAAGGAACACACTGCGGATGCCATTGACTACCATAACACCTACAGATCGAAGCATCTCATTGCGGCAAAGCAAACCTAGATCTCTCACTGATTCAGTGCTGTGATGACTTATGAGTCGCAATAAATTTGCATGTGCCAAACATTCATTATTTTATTGAAGGCCGGTCCGAAAAATAATGCCAATAATCCCAAACTGCAACCGGTTCGCAGGGCGATAAAGATTGCCGACGCCTGCTGTATTGTTTGGTGTTTAGAAACTAGTTCTATACGAAAAAAGGTCTTTTGCAAAAATAAATTCGTCCCACATCAAGCATAAGTCCTCTTGGTCTCAAATTCCATGATTTTTGCGGTTAAATTCAACAAAACGATTCTAGAGTGCAAGCACCTGGGCTAACATACCCGGAAGCTCGGTTCACTCTCACCCATATGTGCTCGTTCCGCAATTCCGTGTTTTGCTAAAGCAATGTTGCGGGGTTTTCAGCACAGCAAATCCTGTTTTTTTTCTCATTGAATTGTTTGAGTGATTCGCTGTTCCGATGGTATGCAACAAGACTATGCAAAAGATTTATGAATATTCACAGGCACTTCATTGATCTTCTCGTACATTGCGGTCATATTCAACGGCTTCCAAGGGTTCTTCGTTCTTCTTGTTTATTGCGTTTTCAACACTGAAGTGCGGATGGCGGTAAGGCGAATGCGGTCCCGAAGCACAGTCATGGCAGAGGTCCGATCATCATGGCAACAACGCAAAAACAGTTCCAATACCGGAAAGCAACGCACTGACGGCTCTTTGGAATTAGTTCGGTATTCGCCGAAGTTTCAAGCGACAAACAGCATTTAACGTTAAGCAGTTGAGTACCAGCTCCTTGGTTTGGTGGTTAATGCGTTATGCGTCTGCTTTGGTGCTGGTAGGTCTGGAGTTCAGCTGTGGAGCGGATCTACCACAACCTTGAAAATCGGCGCTGTAGCCATCTTCCCATGTTGTACAGTGTAGCTCCAGAGATACTTACACAAGTGTGTTGTTATCCGTTGTATCTGTTACATTGCACTATTGTGCTGTCCTGACGTTACAAAACCTTACTGTATACAATCAAAGCAGTTGAAATAATATAAACGTCTTTCCATTAATTATTTTTTGCCGGATTTTTTTGTTTAACATGACAGCGCATTTCAATGGTATTTACAGAATCATATTGAATGCTATTTATAGAATCATCTTCAATGCTTTTCGTAGAAATCATGTTAGCTCTTAAATGAACCGTGTTTATTTCCAGCGCGAGATTTTTTTCAATGCAGGTTATTTGCAGTTTTCTGAGATCCACAGATTTTTTGTTTTTCGACTTTTCTACATGCTTCGCTTTTGCATGGGTGGGTGAAGCTGGCAACTGATTGTCTTTCGACAATTTTTACAAACAAGTTCCACTTATTACTATTTGTTACAGGCTTTGAAGCTGGCAACTGATTGTCTTTCGACAATTTTTACAAACAAGTTCCACTTATTACTATTTGTTACAGGCTTTGAAGGCTACATGAAAAAAATCTGCCTAGTGTCTCATTTGAACCAAAGCTTTGTGCACGTTTTTCACGTGCTCCAGTAATAGTGCAAAAACGAAATAATAGTTCAATGTAGATGGATTGTGTTCACATTACAGAGATTCTATTTGAATAAGAACTGATCATGACTACCTAGCAGGCGAAATATATTCTCTGTAAGATCTTAGCGTCTGATTCTCTTCTGGGAAAGGATTCCTTTTGATAGATTGTGAACACGTGTAAAAATACAAGATTTTAAAAATGCCAAAGAAAAACGACTTGCATTATAATTTCTCAATCAAATTGAGATTTTGCATTCTTCAATTTTGTCAGTTCCAGATCCAGTGAGAGGTCTACGTCAGGGCATGTGCCCCTTTAAAATAGTGCGTGGCCCAGTTCTATAGAAAATAAAGCTTTGTGTTGATAGCCTACTACATGTTCTAAGTATATTCGAGATCGTTGTACTTGTGGTTAATGGAAAATTTTTAATCTTCCCTAAAAAAACGGTTATGCTATTGGTTTTGATTTATGCAAATAAAATAATTTTTCGTTACTTAAAGTGTCTTTGGAAAAACTGCTCAAACTTTGTAAAACTGCAATAGTCTGAAACTTATCATAGTCATTGTATTACACGGAAACAGTGAACACTAATTATTTCGATGTCTATATTTGTCAACCCTGCTTTGCTTAATTTGTTTTTGTATTTTTTTATTCAATCGCCCTTCAATGTCTGCTGCTGAAATTACTTTATATGGTGCAATAAACGGTAATCTATTACCCCATAGAACACGACTTCTGTATAGAAAAGTTGCATGTTTACACCCAAAATTTATATGCTTAACCAAAAGAAAAATAAATGTTTTGATTTCAATTCTTGACAACAGTTCTTGTATAACATATTGCGTAGCAGTAGTTCCAACGCATTAAAAAAATTAAACCATTAACATCGGCATAGTCGTACGAGGCGTGGGGGCGGCAGCCTCCCCGGCTTGAAAATTTTCAGGGCAAGTGCAAGTTGCTCAAAAATCCTGAACGATAAAAAATATTTCAAAACACTGAAAATTTTTAGGGCAACTCTGTTTTACAGGGCAAGAGCAAGTTGCTCAAACATCCTGAATGATAAAGATTATACATTCAATACAGTGAATTCAGGGCACACTCTATTTTTCTTTTTTCAGGGCAAGCGCAAGTTGCCTAAAAATCCTTAATGTTAAAAATATATTCAATACAGTGAAAAATTTCAGGGCAAACTTTCCAGTTTACTAAATGACTGCAAATGGGTTCTTTATTCGAATGGTAACGATCTTACGACAGAACATCGTACAATACTGTACAATGTGTACATGGTACAATCACAGTATACGAATACGATACAATACGTATAGGCACATTGGCACATGTATTTTGAGTGCGTGTTTCATTTTCCGAAGTGCAATCTTCAGTAGAAGCGGGCCGCACGGACATGTAGATTGCTCGGCCCCTTTGAGTGCTCATCTTTAAGTGCCTTGCTCAAGAGCACAGCTACGATAACACAGGAAGTTATAGGGAGTCAGACCCTACGATCCGGAACCGTTGCTTTCAGCATTGGGTGGTGCCATCGAAGTCACGTATATATCTGCATCAGGAAAGACAATTAGTTGGAGACTGATCGATCAGTGACCATTGCAACCGCTCGTGGACAAAGGTGGCTAGGCCATGATTCCTGCTCAGGACTGACGCAGCTAACAGAAAGTTGGGAATCACTAGCTTGTCTGCAGATGTGGTGCGGGTCTCCTTCAGGACGATGATGAAAGCCTTGTTGTTATAGGCTAGCAGCTGCTCAAGGACGGAGATCTTGTTTGCAGTGAGCCCCTCAGTGTTCAGCTGGAGTATGTTGGGTCGTGGGTTGTCATCGGCAGCATTCTGCACCCTGAGAAAGGAAAATCAATAACCATCACATGATGAACACATCCACCGCGGGAAGCAGTGGTTGCTCTCGTAGTGAGAAGTTTGTAGCAAATATCCTACAAACATTTGTAGCAAATATCTTACAAGCAGGGCATCGAGAAGGCATCTGTCATCCTCCCCATGAGACAATGGCATAAAAGTGTAACCCCCGATCTTTGTAGCAAACAAATCTACTATAATAGACAAAGAAAGTGATATGAAACTCATCACAATATCTTTCCCGGAAAGTTGTTAAAATTTAAATTGAATTGAGCAGTGTGCAGGGCGATTTCAATGCAAAGTTCTTGCATTTACTGTTTGCAGGGAGGTTCACATTTCGGTCTCGTATGTCGTTCATACAAAAGTGTAACCCGCGATCTTTGCTGGAAACAAATCTACTACAATAGACAAAGAAAATCCTATCAAACTGATTACTATGTGTTTCCCGGAAAATTATCAAATTGTAAATTGAATCAATCAGTGTGCACCGCGATTCCAAAGCAAAATTCTTGCATTTATATAGGTAGGTTCACGTTTCGGTCTCGTATGTCGTTCATATAAAAGTGTTACCCCCGATCGTTCCTGGAAACAAGCCTACCAGAATAGGCAAAGAAAATGATATCAAACT
>Ga0210059_1008258_pt1 | contig 16473 bp, 11 predicted proteins | sample Ectturendosymbi2_FD_188042 | JGI IMG/M metagenome (GOLD analysis project Ga0210059, IMG submission 188042) | Ecteinascidia turbinata endosymbiont from Florida, USA - Sample 2 (SPAdes) (version 2) | ecosystem: Host-associated > Tunicates > Ascidians > Unclassified | place: Key West, Florida...
ACGCCACTGAGTGGGATTATGTGAGGGTTCCTCGTTTTTTTAAGGGAAATAATTTCTTGCGTCAGTATGAAAATTTTTAGATCACCGTGCTGCATTCAGATTCCAAGTAGGCCAGTTAGTTGTACAGGAGATTGAGTGGCTGGTGAGTGCAGTTGTTGTGCAATTAAGAAGAACGTTATTGTTACATCACAGCTATACGATGTTGCCGATGTAGGCTACAGTTCACAGTAGAAAAAGAAGGCCCCCTTGAACATTTGCAGTTTATTCAAAAGTATAACCTTGGGAACTCTGTTCCAAATATATACAATGCTGCGGATTTTCTTCACAATTGCCGTTAGTGTTACTACCTGTGAGAGGAGTTTTTCGAAACTAAAACTGATCAAGGATTGTCTTAAGATCTAGTATGAGCACCATGCGGTTGAGAAATCTTGCCACCCTGTCTATAGAGCAACCATTGACAGATGAAATAAATTTTGACATTGCCACCGAAGAATTTGCCAACAAAAAGGCAAGAAAAGTTCATGTGTAGAAAACTGTAGTTTTCGTTTCATAAATAAAGATGGTGCTAATTTTTTACATTTTTGACTATTTTTCCCTATATGTCATTTTTGCCTTTTGTTTAACTGTTACTTGCAATGTTTGAGTTTTTTGGTGTGTATTTAAAGCATACCATATTTGAACATGTAAGATTACTGTAACATTATAATGGTGCACGCACTAGTTAATATTACAAAGCTTTAAGACCCCGTCACTGTGCAATACGTATTTTTATGGGCTTCGGAGGCGCCAAACTCAAGGGCAGCCCCGGGCAGCCCACACTCTAGCTACGCCACTGGGCTTATGCCCGTTTTCCCCTCCCCTGCGGACGCCCATAACGGCAGACAACTGAGTCTGAATTAGATTGATCTATCCACCACTACGTTTCTGGTGCTCTCATCAGTCTGTGCAGGTTGAACCTCACTTCTCAATCTCTTGTCTGAAATGTTTTCTACACTTCGGCTATCAGAAATGCTTTTCTTTCATAAACAGCCTAATATCCTTTTTTTCGATAACTTTTTACAAACAGCCTAAGACATAACTTAAGAATAATCAACGTCCAGAACAACATCAGCGGTGGAAAACCAAGAAAATTAGACACTCTGTAAAAACCGTTTCAAACAATGAGAAATAGACCTGTACGTTGACAACGACTATCGGACAACTAACTAAAGTTAGAACACCACGCAGACTTAACAAGAATGAGCAAATGAATTCTGAAAACTCGCCACAGCAAATACAGTTTTGCACTTGCTCACTCAGTATTCCCACGAGCCTGGATAGATAGCAAGCCCAATAGTTTTATGCTGCGTGAAAAGAAGCCTGCATAAGCGTATTTTGATGAAGATATTCACTCAGGCACATTAATTAAACATTTACACTCAGTCTCACACTGGCAATGGATTTTTTCAAACTTGTGGAAGCATTGCTACAGATTAATTCGTGCTTTTTACACAGTATAAAAATGCGTGGCTTGCCGCTATCAGCAGTCACTCTCTCGCTGCAATATTCCTGCCAAGATGTGTTCTTTCAGTAGCCACCGGCAAAACGCTTTCTACCGTTGCTTGAAGTGAACCTTTGAGGACTTGTTTCCATGTTATTGTTACGCGATAAAGATCTACAGTAGAACAAACCGCTCGCAAGTTTGACCACCTGTCTATGCAAGCGTAGGAGCGGACAGGATGATCTGCAAGCTCGTCAGTGCATAGCACCAAAACAGTGAACCTGGCTTGCGTGCAGTGGGAGTGTCATACTGGTACATAAACTGCCATTGCAAGAATTAAATCAATTGATCGGAATTGAGCTGCCGATTTCAGCTTTTCTGGAAAATTTTCGTTCTTAGTCTCAATTTCCAGGCGGGGAAAATGCCCGTTTTGCCCCCCCCCCTGCGGACGCCCATGGTTATGCCTAATGATTTGGCTCAGCTTCGCAAACGGAAGGTAGTTGGATTTAGATTTCACTCATGCTGATGTTTTCATCAACCAAAAACAATTATTTCGGAAAATCATCTGCTAGTCACATTTTGTGTGAGTTTTGGAACGAGGTTTCAACCAACGCGTGTTGGCAAAAACTTTGAATTAAAACCCAATAATTTGCGAATAGATGAGGCGTTTTCAATAACAACGTTTTTGATTATACTTTGTACACTTGCATTTTCCATGAATAAGCATATCCAAAAGGTTGAAAAACAATTTTCACACTCAGCGGATTCGTGTTCATATTTTCTTCAATGATAATGAATACTCAACTCTTTCTTCGAGGTTTTGTCGCAGTGATCTAAACTTTGGCTCAAAAATCTCCCAGCCGTAGATTCAAATCAATTACGCCACTTCTGGCCGCAAGGCAAGTCATCAGTTGAGAAAATGTTTTCTGTGAATGACAGATACTCGTGCTTAGGGCGAACTAATGATTAAACTCGATGTCCGTTCAGCTTGCATCCATTTCACGAAACACTGCTTGACCTTACATTTGTTTGCAACAGGTTTGATGATCTTCAACCCAGGACAGCTGTCCATGCAATGAATTGCAGCCAAAGAGAAAGTATTTCCTTGCAGCAGTCAACGAGTAGCAATCCTGTTAAATAATACCGACAGCGCAGCAGCAAATCTAGTGAGAAATTAATTGCAAATGTATGAAGCTGCAAGAACATCGATGTTAATATGAATGATACAATTCTGCGTATGGTATTTCTGAAAGTCAATCATGGAACAAACCTACATTTTCTCAGCTTCACGTAAACGCCATAGACATCATGCAAGAGTGACAGGGTTACATTTCTGTTTACCTTTGATTGAGACTAGCGTGGAAAGCAGAGGTTGTACGGTGGTTAGAAAGAAAAGGCACCTTATATTTTTGTTTTTGTTCTTTAAGTAAGCTTAATAAATAGTGGCAAAAAATTCCTTTAAGCACTTCCTGGAAGATTAAAAACTTTTACAATGGTTTTTTGGCTCCGGTAACTTTCCAGAGATTCAAACATATTTCCGTTTGATTTCATCATGGAAAAATCAAACATATTTTTTGGAAAAGAATGTTTTTTCCGCCTGTAGCAAAAACAACTAGTCGCGTCGTTTATCCGGTAAAAGTAGTTTGTATAACAAACATATTGTAGTTTTGGCTAAAACCTGCAGCAACGTCTGCTTTGAGAATTACCATTAGATGCAGTCGTCAAAAACATAAATAATATCATGCTGTCTGCTGCTATTTCTCTATTCTTGAAGTCATCAAAGCAGCCTGTAAGTAAAAACATTATACCATTTGTACCCCTTTTCAAGGCAATTTTTGAACACACCGTTATGCAACAATTCATTTTAGTTTGAGGCGGTTTTCGAAAAATGAACCAATAGTGTGTTTGATACATAGGAAGTGGGACGTCAGTATGTGCAATCCATTTTGTTTTAAGGTTATTTTAGAATTGAGGGTTTGGAACCGAATACCCGCAGAATTGAATGAAAACTATACAAATCCACTGTCAAATACGCATCATGGTTGCAAAAGCAAGAATTTAAAAGTTAACTTATTAAATTGCCTTTTAAATGCGAATGCCTTGTCGCAACGCTGGCAACCTGAAGTGTGTATCAACCAAGGTTTGGAAAAGCTTTTGAGATATTTTTGTTTGATCTTTTTTTTATAATTAAGCTGTATTTTTGAAAAGCGCGGTAGTGCTGATGAAAGCAAATATTTTCATGCGGAGCTTTCATACGGAGTATCCGCGATGCTAAACGCGAAGACATGGTATAAACCTGAACAAGGTAATGAATGTTCCTTTCGTTAAAAATGTCAATAAAAAGCAAAGGCATGCAACGAAGCCGAGCAAAATCCTGAAATAAAATGCACGTATGTGTGCAGTGGTGTGCTTATGATGTAACGGTGAGATTTTGTGTGTAGTGGTGTGGCTGCGTGCGTAAAATGTACTTTGTTGCAGTGCAGTTTTCTTAATCCTCCCGAAAGCTATTAACTTAGGTTGTTACTTCGTAATAACCTTTCTTGCAGATGGTGTGTACAAGGTAAGACACACAAGCTTTCAATTCCAAATGAATTACAAATTCGAGTCTACCGTCAAGTGAAACTTTGCATATCTTGTAAGAAACAACAGAATCATTTCTAATAGTAACGTGACACTCAATAGCTTTAATGTTTTCTTTGCACATTATGTACATCATACAACAAAATGATAGAACATCGGATTACCACTTGTAACTCAATTGCCCACTTTACACTGCACTATTATCGGATTCGCGTTGGATTGGGAAACCCACAAATCAAGCACGACCGTGACTGTCTCACCGGGCTGCTTAAGAGCGCATTTTTTCAACCATATGCGATTCAGTGAATCCAACTAGCAGAGGTAGATTGGGAATCCGATAATTAGAGATTCGAGCGAAAAAGAAGTTGGGTGGTTTGTACCCTTTTAAGTCCTGCGAAAACCACGTTTCTTGAAGAGTTTTGCAATCCTATTACTCGCCAGGCGATTGAGCTAGAGAGCTGTTCAAACCCTCTACGGATTCAGCAAGTCTTGTAGCTGAAATCGAAAAAAAAATTTTTCGTTTACGGTGGGGATTTTCGAGGGGGACACCACAAATGGGGGAGTTTTGGCTGCTTTTACCTGGACCTGGGCCCCAACCCATTGGGCCATTATTATGGCTCAAGATTTGTTCGGAAACTAGGCCAAAATCCGCGACTTTAGAGCCCTTAAATGACTTTCTAGCATATCTGTAGCCGAAATTATGGACAAAGCACCAAAAATTGGTGAAAATTTCAGCACCCACAAACCCCAGTCTGGGGTGGAAAACACCCTTTCTTAAATGGCCATCACTCGCCAGCGGATCGAGCTAGAGAGCTGCTTAAATCCGATCTGAATGGGGAAAGACTTGTAGTTTAGGCTGAAAAAAACTTTTTGCCGTGCGATTTCGGCCGTTCTGGCTATGTTTGCAAAACCACAGGTTGTTTTGACATGTTTTGACAGGTTTCTCTAAACAATCCGTGACGTCAGGGGCCGTGGGAGTGCGTGAATCGAGCAGAATCAGCGGCGCGAAACCGCGCGATATTTGAATGCATTCTAGGCTATAGTACGAGGTTTTAGAGGGTTTGATGGACTTTTTAGCATTTCTGGTTGATAAGTTATGGAAAAAATGGTAGAATATTTGGGGAATCCCCTGAAGGCCCTTGGTAATTCCTGACATATTTGCAATATTTTTTGCATAACGTTGAACCAGAAACGCTAGAAACTTGATCAAGGGCTCTGAAAACGCGTATTTTAGCCTAGAATCAAAATACTGCGAGCCACAATATTGGCGCTTGGGATCAGATGATGACGTCATATAATTAACCAAAAAACAGACCCCATCATGAGTCCATTGGCCCAAAAACCCCCATCCAAATAGAAAAATGTTTTTTTTATTCTAAACTACACGAAGCCACTAGTCATTACAGGGTTTGAACAGCTCTCTCGCTCTATCTGCTGCCGAGTTATGGCCGGCCGAAGTTTGGCCTGAAAGGGAAAATTATGCTTTTTCTGAAAAGTTAGGAATTAGGCCAAAAACTGGGTTCTTGGCCCATACTTTTTGGCCACAGATGTGCTGGTAAGTCAATCAAGGGCTCTATAGACGCGGATTTTCACTTAGTTTTCAACAAAACTTTGAGACAAAAGAATGGATCAATGGGTTGGGGCCCAGGGCCGGCCAAAATTTCCAAAACATGTCCTCTTTGTGACGTCACCTCCAGAAAAACCCCACCGAAACCGAAAATTGTTTTTTTCGATTTTGACTACAAGACTTGCTGAATCCGTAGAGGGTTTGAACAGCTCTCTAGCTCAATCGCCTGGCGAGTTATAGGATTGCAAAGTTCTACAAGAAAAGTGGCGCACGAGGGACTTAAAGGGCATTAACAGGTTTTTATTACACGAACACCTTGGTATAGTAGAATGATTAACCTCTGTTCAAAATATGTAATATTGGAGGTGGATGACTTCAGTATAGGCTACACTTTGAACTTTGTATCCCAGTTACGTGGCTATGATTTCCTCAGTTCATAATGGAACACATGGAGTAGCATAAAATGTGTCATAAAAGTTTGTGAAATAGGTTATAATTGCATTTTGGTGAATTGCAGTACCTACTGTTCATAGATTACGACTTACAAAGTGCTGTGAATCCTCATATTTGACACTATGTTGTATTGTTCTGCCGAGAACAGACTGGTTAATGATCTTGACTGCAATCAATTTTACCCAACTCCTGTTTCCTGCCCTGTAGAAGCTGTTCAAATTCTATTAAAGTCGCTTGAACAGTGCAATTACGATGCGACGCAGTTTTCATGACCTCATCGTCCAGCAGTTCTCCACGATTTTCTCTGCTGGCTGTTATTTTTCGGAGTACGCTAAACAAAATCACGTCTCGGCGATTCCAACTGCACCAACGAAAAGCACCTTTCTGTAGTGGAATCAGCTTTCACCTTTTCATTTTAACCTATTCCCCAGCTTTCGCAATACCGTAGGGCAGTGGTTCCCAAACTGGGGTTAATATGCGATTCTTCAGTGGGCAAGCCGGGGAACCAAAATCACAATGTTGGTCTGTATTATGAGTGATCACTGCAATAGAAATTTTTGACCTGAAATGCAAAAAAAAAATAGAGGGTGATAAGACATAATCACTACCTTGATTTGGGTAACCGTTCGAACAAGTTTGGGAACCACTGCCGTAGGCCAATCGCACGAAGGAAATCTTTGAATTCTTTGCAGTGTGAAAACGTCCCAATATCGAGTTCGCAAGTGCATTCACGAAGGTAAGCCAATGGCGACGAATCGCTTACGGGTCAATCCGATAACAGTGCAGTGTAAAGTGGGTAAATGTCGCATCTTGATGTCTACAATGCTCTTGACCTGGCGCAAAAGTAACGATGTTTGAAGGGGCTCTCGAGCGCCCTCATGCATGTGGTGCGCAAGACGTCTTTCTCTAGCAAACCATACTAGTTTTAGGATTACCTTGACTGGTGGCACTGCACTGGTGCATTAATATTTCTGTACCGTCTAAACTCACGGTCTACCGGGATGTTTCTGTTTTATGTTACTGCCTACCACCGGACCAGACCATTCTCGGAAAGCGTTCCATTTACTATTGCAGTCCACATAACTAAACAAAAGCCACAGTCAAACGCAAACATTAAAACCAGTATCACAGGTGTTGGCAGTGAAAAGGACCGTCCATCGCCACAGTTTCGATCGTTGTAGTCGTCAACTTTAAGTTGCAGTCTTGACATCAATGTTGCCGCCACTATTCTTGTGATGGAAGAAAGTTACCTCGCCGCACAGATCGTGTTGCCTGGCAATCGGTTTTCTGGGAGTTAAGGAAGTACGGCACGAAATTCTCTATCCCACTTACTCTTTCACCACTGCACTTGTGACGTGACAAGAATCAGCATTGATGACGAAATAGGTAGCTTGCCTGTGTTTGTAATCTATAGGAACGATGGCGCCGCAAAAATATTTCAGATACATTTTGAGTTACAAAATGCAAATGATTTAAAACATTGAAAGTCTCTTGTCTGTCTTGATTCACATAAACCGCCTGCACTTGACAAGTCGCGACTTACGCTGCATTTGTTGAATATATAACGCGATTAATAACAATCAACACATGCAAGCATGGACGTCGGAAGGATTTTTTCCGGGAGGCCAACAGTGGTGAAATTTCTTTTCACTAACTCGAAACTAAAACACTTTTCTACTAAATATTTTTCTTAAATATCAAATTTCAAAATCCATGGGGTCAAGGCACCCCTACCCCTCCCGACGCCTACGAGCACGACATCGTAAATCAAACACAACACACACAGTTAGACCATGCTGGTGAAACAGGTGGGGGTCACGGTTGGCCGGATTGTCGCTGTAGACCTTGGACTACAACGATTTGCTTCTTTATTTATGGCTTCTGGTTTATTTGCCCTCTTCTTTGTACTTAGGTGTTAAAGAAAACCAGTGTATCGCCTTCTCATAACTAAGCGGCCAGTAGACCCGAGTTTCGTTTGTCGGCCACAGCTGTTTATCATTTGTAAGGAAAAACGTATCAAACGTGTTATGGAGAGAGCCCCTCCTAACGGGATGTGGGGCAAGAGCATAAGAAAGTAGGAATTTGAATAAGGTTGTCCCTAATGCAACAAGCAGACGAAACCAATGGCAGACTTATTTGCTTATGCCATGCTATGTTTCGCAAAATTATTATTTAACGAAGCAGTAACCAACATAAATGCGATTCTTTCAAAAATCTTTCTTAATATCCTGATTTCGTAAATTTCTCAAGATGAAATACAACATTTTTTAAAAGTAGGCATTTCACTTCCATTGGACGCACGTACTGTTTATTTTTCCAGTTTTTATAACTTCTCAGCTTCGTCGAAGAAGATCAATAGTATGAGACATTTTTGATCGGATGCGACTTACATAAAATGCCTAACGTCTAAACTTTAAAAGCAAGAAATGAAACTCAATCAGCGGAGTTTTAATAGAAGTGTTAGTGAAAAACATCCTGACGTCAAATTATTAGATTTCTGATGTGCAGGGTGGTTTGCAATACAGGTACAAAAAATAACGTAAAAATCGTTTGTTAACCCAGACACCTAATAGCTGCTAGCTGCAGCATAGCTTGCCTGGATTAAAAATTAACAATTTCGTGAATTCCATCATGTGCTTGAACACCGTGTACAGCGTTTGGTGGAATGTAAATACCAGGTACTTTTCTGCATTTCTAGCTGTTGGCGATACATCGTAAACTTTCCTTATCTCTTCGACAGCATAACCATCTCATGTAAGTTAAACGGGAAAATGTTGAGGGCTTTAAGCAAGTTGTGGAAAGAAAGCAAGAAAACACCTAAAATGTCCATGTTTGTTGAAAAAGAGAAGACGGGAATCCAGAATGTTTTACGACAGGAAAAGGGAACGCAAAGCGAGGTTTGGTTTTATCTTTGGGGTTAAAGTTCAAATACGTTCTTACAACAGAGTTACTTTTTATGTGAATGACCACATCGTTTTAGTATTTTTATACCCATGACTTTACTCGACTGTAATCTGTACTATCATCAGTCTTACCGCACAGCAAGTTAAGAAGCCAAAAAATGAATTAGCTAGAACATCTTTTTTTGTCACAAACTGGTAACTTATTTATTTTAAATCGGAAAAAGGACAGATGAAAAGCTACTCCAACAAGCTCTTGATTTGATATTTTGATTTATTCGTCTAATGTTGCAGGTGAAGTGCTTGGAAAAGAACGCAGTCAGTTAATTGCTCAACAATTAACCATTTCTTATCTAGGTCCAAAGTAAACCTGACATTTGAGAAAATCGTTTTCCCACCACACGTGACCTTAGACTGGCCACTTGCTGTGTTTTGCCGTCATTCCCGTTCAAGTGTTCAATATGTAACAACAAACATCGAGTCAGAAGGCAATCGATTCGTCCGAGACTCAAGTACGCGATCATTTCGCTTGCCTTGTCTGATAGTGCGCATCTTGCCAGCATGTTCTAGCTGATAAGCGATAACTGTGACTGCCGCGATGTATCATCATTTTAAGGTAGATCTCTGTTGCGAGGACTTCAAGAACGAGGTAAAGCTTTGTCTTGCAAAAGTTAAGTGTCAGATGTAACAAAAGTTCAATGTTGTAGTGCTTAATTGCTGTTTTGATCGCAGCAGTATCACAAGCTCTGAAGATAGATGAGACAGGAACGAAAATAACGCAATGGATTTTAAGGTTGTCGTTTCAGGTTTATAAAATGAATTGGGCGTTTGATGCTTCAAACTTAATCCATCTGAATTACAAGATACAACAACAGGCTCAAACAAAATATATTTTTAATTAACGTGAAGCGGAGCAAATTTTGAACATCTGGCAAATTTGAAAGTCATGCTGGAGATCACCTTACTGTCGGTTTTAATCAGCTATCCTGCGGTCTCTATTGTCAAAGCGGTCATGTTAATTAATTCTAACAACACTGACCTGGTTTTGAGCTTTGACAAAGAGAACAAAACAACTGTGGCGAGACTGAAATCAGTGTTTCCCACGAATCCTGATCAATCACGTGATTTAAGAACAAAAGCAAGCAAGCTGGAGACCCCCGTTTCCGCGAAAACCAACTATTATTTGGAAAAGCGTTTAGAGAGGGCGGTTTACCGCAGATCTGCTCCTGCGTGTCTTTAATTTTGGAACAACATTTGGCAATCTGAACGTGGTTGCAAGTCAGCCTCAGTTGTCAGCTGGTAAACGTTAGTGGTAAAGTTAGTTAACCTTGCAGTGACTGTTAAGAAATGTCAGTACCTAAACATTTCAGCAGATCTTTGGACTGTGATTTTGGCTCAAAGGTATGAATGCATTGTTTTTGTGCAATTTTTGCCACAAACACGTCGTTTGTTTTAGCAGACACAAAAGGAAATAGCTTTTCGCAATGACCTCCATGAAAACGTACGGTAAGTGTATATTACTGCAGACATCTCAAACACGCGGCCAGCCGGCCTATTGTGGCCCGCGATGCTTTTGGGAATTTTGAAATTAGCATTTAAGTTTATTCACCGGTGTTTGAAAGTGCTCAGCCAGCAATTGAACTAGTTCGTTTTTTCTGAATTAAGGACAAAACGATATTATAAGGGGCGATATTTAAATTTACAAACGTAGAGATGTCTGTAAATGATAACTCACCTTATCTTTCGCAGGAAATAGATGTAAAATCGGTTTCTAACAAGGTTCAAATACCGTCATTGTTGCGTCAGCGTCATAACGCGGCCCTCGGGTTGTTTGCAAGTCTTCATTTGGCCCTCGGAGCAATTTGAGTTTGGGATCCCTGAATAAGTGTCTCGCGCTAGACGCCGCAAAACGAATAGTTTTTGAAATGAACATGAAAGCAAATTGGGGCAGTAACATTTTATTAACATGTAGAGTGACAGTTATAACTAACAGGATAAGTATGTTGCAACACATGGATTAGGGATAAGTTCGATGGAGTTGGTTTAAATATAATCATGTCCCAATTCATCTCTTACACTCAACCCTAACCCTGACTTAACGTAGTAAAAGCAACCCTGACTTGAATGGGACGACTACGGGAAGCCAAATGACCGCCCTTTCAAATCAGAGGCGAATCTATTGACGTTAACGCGCGAATAAAAGGCGTTGATGTTATTAACGTCTGGCTCTGTTGATAGCAGGCAATAAGCAATACTCTCATGAAAACACGTTATGCATTAGGATAGGCTTGATAAACAGTATCTGAGGAAACAGGTTTTTGATCCCAGGTGTTGCTGGGTTTTATGTCTTAAGTTTCCCCCATTACTTTGTTCAAAGACCCTAAGTATTTGAGATTATTCAGTTTCTTTCGCACTGCCCGTGTGCGATTATTTTGGATTTACTTTGCGCTGAACAAAATTGGATGATAAGAATTCTCGTAAATCGCAAATATGTTACTGCTGTAACTGCGACAACCTGAATGCAATTTTTTACTTCTCAACTTCGGAAGGCGTAAAAGCAACTGTTTATCATTCCAACGCATGTTTACGATAAACACAATTCATTTCAATATGTTCTTACCAAAATTGCTTGTCCCATGCGATTTCACAAGAAGAACAAGCACAAGTGCGGAAGCTTAATGAATATTAAATATATCTGATCCCTTAAATAGCTGAGATACCTCTACAGGTTGTTTCGTGTACAGTATATGAGCAAAAGAACATTTTCTACTGTTTCCTTTCTAGAAAGGTCTTCAACGCGAGTCCAACGATTTTTCTAACCTTTGCAAAAATGACGGTTGCAACGCCCTTGCAAGTCCGCTGTAGGATTCCAATCAGGTAAATGCATTCCTTCGCAACAACACATGCGCGTTGCCTCTCCACGTGGCGGGCGATCGATCGCCTTATGGGCTATTTGGCTGATGTAAGAAGCTGAAGCACGTGCTTCATGCTGGTTTGTGTTGGAAAAGCTTCCGTTCGAACACGCCGAGGCAGATCGTTCAATTAACCTTGTGCAGCGCCATCTTAATCAGCAGCCTCTACCTGAATCTGAGTCAGCTAGTAAGGCGTTTCCAATAATATTATACATCGCTTCGTAAGTAGAAGGCTTAAAATCGTTTAGGCCGTGGTTTTTGCAGCAAATAGAAATAAATTAATCTCCCACACGAGCTCTTATAAGTCGGTCTTCGTTGGCGAGCATCTTACACCGTTGACATTGCTTCCGGTTCAGAAACAACCTACGATTAGTCTAGTACCCATACATTAAGTTTGTTTGACGCTGGCACTACGTCAGAAGCCTGTACTTATTGCTATAAGCGCAGCGACCAGGTAACAGCTTTGCCGTGCGTATAATGAAGTGAAAATCATGTTCAACCTCGGAGCTTGTCATGGTGGGTTAAAACGACTGTAAGAAGCTACTGTACATACAGAAGTTCAAGCGCTCACTCAGCAAGTGAAGCTGCTCTGACATGCATTAGCACATGAACTTGCGTCCAGTGAAGTCGATCTGCCATTATTTCACCCCAGCAAACTGGAAAGCATACCACGGCGCATTAGTAGACTGTTTGAATATAAAGTATTTGCTACGCAGGTATAGCAAGCTCAATTAAAGTTTTGTGCATGTGCTTAACAGTTGAAGGCCATAAGATATCAGCAGGCGAGGCCAGATAGTGTTATCTGCCCGAAAACAGTGAGCTAGAAAATCAGATACCAAAGGGGCCATGCCACAAAAGAAGTTGTTTAACTACTTTTCTAACAAAACGAATGCGAGCATATTTTTGACATCAGGGAATAATTTTCGTGAATATCGAAATTTTCTGGAAACTATTACGTGCAGGCTTGCAAAATGCAGATGTGCAAAATGATTAGTCCTAACATCGTGGCTAATTACGATGTGATTTCTGCCAACAAAAATGTAACATTTCTCATCAGATATCATTTTTGTTTTGTATCGATTTGTTAGTGGTATTGCAATCCATATTTCCTTGCATTGAGAAACTTCTACGTTACATCATCGTTATCATACGGCCCGCGGCAGATGGCTTTGGCTTTTTGTGGCCCTTTTACTGTTTGAGTTGTGCAGGCCTGTCTTATTAGTTTTGCAGCATTACGGGCAGTACCACAGCAGTCGTCGCAGACTTGCCGAATTCTTATCACAATCGTTCAATTGTCATGCACTGTTACGTCCCACATGACCTAGTTTTACTACTCGGCCATTCCTTTCCGTTCTTGAAAACAGCTATGCGAATTGTGTTCGATTTCAGATAGTTGCAGCCTGGTCGAGATTTGTACAGCGCGGTATCAAATTTCGAACGTTTAGCAATCATATGTACTGGTTTTGGATACCGCAGTTTATTTAGGTGGCAGAAGCAAGCCAAATTGGATAGTTTCTTTCTGCAAGGTGTTATGATACGCAGGCCTCGAATTCCTAGCGGCTTAAGATTTGGTTCTACGGTATTAAATTTGATTGACAGTTCTAAGTAAATTAGTTGAATTAGTTTGCTTGCTAAGCATATCGTGTCGTTTCATGCTTCGAGTGGTGGTGTCGCAAACCACGTATTGTTATTTTTGGGCCCCTCACAAAATTTTCGGCTGGCTACGCCGCTGAGTAACCACTAACATTGTTCATCTAACAGAAAAAAATTTTGTTGTTCGTTTTTTTTTAAAAAAAACATTTAAGTAGTAACATATACTGCAGTTTTGATTTTTTTTTTCACGCTATGCCCAGGAGCTTTGGTGCCAGTACTTTGCGATTGGCGGCCCTGGGGTGGCAATTGCTGATGGCTTTTTTGATTTTCGCTGCTAGCGACCCTCCCATCAACGAAAACGTGGCGACAGGACTGTACGTAATAACATTGCTCCCACATGTTGTTCACAGCGGTGATTGGTACAGTATTTTGTACACAATTTCCAACACGCTTTTGTCACAACCTTAAATCATATGAAAGTACAAAAAATGATCGCGTAACATATCTTGAAGTTTCGTACCAGTAACAGACTTTTGTTGCATTACTTTAAAAGCTACTTGCTCATGCGGAAGAAGCTGTAGAAACCTGAAAAAAGCCGTTGGCAGTTTGACATTTACAAACAAGACTTTGTCTGCCTGGAGTCCGAAGTTGGTAGTCGAATCAATAGCTTCATTTCCTGTTGCAGTGTCCCACTTCGCCAGGTAGTTTAAACCCATTAATAACAAACCCCTCTCACACCAGTGCAATGTTTTGACACACAACTGATACCAGCCGCCGGTTGCCGCAACTGATTGTTGGCGTTTTCATCATTCATGACATCAGCGTGGAAGGCCAACAAATGACGATTGAACTAATTTGGTGCCACGACTTGTGGGGAGCGCTGTTGTCAAACATGTTTGAGGAACGTTTCACGTCTGCGTAGATTGCCATGTGAGCAAACCGCCAGGTGCTGTTCTAGTTCAAGTTACCATCAACACATCAACACAATGGTTTTGCAGGTTTTGTTACCGCACGTCGAGCAACCATGAGTTGTTCACATCAGAAGTCAGACAAAAGAAATCTTCTTGCAAGTCACAAAAGTTAAAAAAAAGCAGTTGAATATGAATATAATCTGGTAATTTATTTCCTATTTATTTCCAAAAGCAAATCCATATGAAGAAGTATGTTTGAGGCCAAATTTGAACATAGTAGAACGCTTCTGGCTGAAGTTTTGCAAGGGAGCATATATCAGATTAGAATCCGTAACCTTCACAATGGTACGCGCAGGCAGAAAAAGAAACCCTGGTTTTATGAATAATCTGCTATAAAGAAGTCAGATATAGTGCTTTGTAAGTAAGGGTTCTTTTGTAAGGGTGATCTGTCTGGTCAACAGCTACGCTGTAGGAGCAGGAAACCGTTTAATACCAGAGAATAAAATTGACAAACTATTCTTCAAAAGGCAAGACGCAGCTGAAGCTTGCTGTGTAGAACTTTTGTTTTAACCTCGCCAGTTTCGATTTCACGTAAATGCATCCCTGAAGTAATGTCCATAGACTGTCCTCATAGTTTCAACTCACACGATGCAGGCCTACTATGGAATCTATAATCGTTTTCTTTGCTTTTCCAGATGGAAAACTACGGCCATTTACTCACCTGTCCGTTGTGTCACGAACTGTTCACTCACCCCGTGCTGTTGCCCTGCCACCACAGCATGTGCTATGGATGCGCTCGAGCTCAGCTCGTAGAACCGCTCATGACGTCATCAATTGATGACCAATTAAGCGAGGCTGCAGAAGACGACTTGATATCATTGACGTCATCGTTGGACTTGCTTTCCAGAGAAAATTCGTTTTTGGACTGTAAGTTGCATCTTATCTGAGCTTGGATGAAGTAGCCTTTGTATGGAGTCGGGAAAAAATGACGTGTTGCTGCTACTGTTTGTTGCGTGTAGTTTAGATTCGCAAATAGCCAAAGACCGACTTTGTTGCCTGCATATATTTAAGTTGATAAATCACGCATGGATCGCAACTTGACTGGCTGAAAGTTTTGTCATCGCTCCTGCGCGCTCTTACGTGCTCCTTGAGTTATTCTTTCAAGAATTTTAACACCTTTTGTATAACACGATCTCCTGCAGTTCAACGTGTGGCTTGTCCTTGGACAAGATGGATCTCTATAAAATCAAAACTTCGCTTAGTCTGTTAAATGTTTGACTTTGTGTGGTTTACTGCTCCGAGACAGCAACAAACACAAATGTATAGCAGCGATTATGAGTTGGGTTAGCTTATTGAATATTCAAGTTATTTTAAACAGCTGTAGAGTCGTCGCCAGTTGGTGGTCCTCTGAACGGACACGGAAATTCAAGCGGTTCGCAGAGCGTCGGCAGGAGAACTTCATCACGTGTGAGAAATCTTTCGAATTACTCGATAAACTGCAACAGTCCTCCGACCAATGCAGGAGCGTCGTTCGTCATTTCCACAAAAGATTTTCTTCATTTTCAAGTGAGTTTTTAAATTGCATTAAAAAAATTAGGAAATCTTTTATCATGTTTGAAATATGCAACTTAATATTGAGTTTATAACAACAAATATAAGGAAATTGGTTCGTGATAAATGGTAGCATAATGATTCCGTTTATTGCAGTGACTGTCCTTACCCTTTTCATGCTATTACACTGCAGTCTTAGCTATAGGCAACTTAACAAAACATTCAAGCGGGCGCAGCATAACAACACTCAAACCCCACTGTAACAATTTTTAACAGCGTAAACGGAACTGAGTGTTCAGAACTTGGCATGAGAGGGAAAGCATTGTGGCTGTCACCTTCTCGATGTGTGGATAGATCCAGGTGTAGGCGCGCTCCTGGAAACAGGTTTACCAAGGGCTGTTTATTTGTAGCGGAAGAAATGCAATTCGATGAAACTCAGCATCCGCAACGCAACATCAAACGGTTTCTGTTTAATTTCGTGGCGAGTCGAAGATAAAAATGTCGCCGTTTTTTTTTTTTTTTTTTT
>Ga0210059_1008261_pt1 | contig 16472 bp, 10 predicted proteins | sample Ectturendosymbi2_FD_188042 | JGI IMG/M metagenome (GOLD analysis project Ga0210059, IMG submission 188042) | Ecteinascidia turbinata endosymbiont from Florida, USA - Sample 2 (SPAdes) (version 2) | ecosystem: Host-associated > Tunicates > Ascidians > Unclassified | place: Key West, Florida...
GAAATCAGATTTCAAATTTTCTCCAACGCAACGGGTTATGGTAAACAACATCATGTCATTGGCGACACAGTCCCTGGACCTGAAACTGGTTTTTCGCTTTGCAAGCTTCTAAAATCTTACGTCGGTTATACTAGGCAGCATTTCTGCTGCCGCTCCCTGATAAGGGCGTTTGATGACCCACCTCATGCCGAACACATCCAGTACGGGTAGCAGCGGTTGCTCTCAAGTTTACAGATTGAGTAAGCATTTCGACAAATGCCGCAACAGGGAGGGCCACGTGAAGGCATCTTTCTTCCTCCCATTGAACTACTTAACAAACAAAAGAGAGGCATGGCAATTCGGGCATTAAACTAACAACAAAGCAACCAGCCACAACAAAGCTCACCCGCCCGGATCACCACACTGATACTAGGTTGCACTGTTAGTATATAGGGATAAGTGAATTACGATAATAATCTTGCGGTGACTATCACAGTGACTTGTTACTTACGGGCGCCATCTACTGGTGACCATTTATTTACACGTGGCGTAATCTCCAAGCCACAGTATGAAGATCATATGTAGAATTTTTTTTGCACAAATACGAGTACAAAAAGTTATCCCGTTGCACACAACTTTTAGGACCTCAGTGTTTTGCACAAAGTGTTGTGGCCTGGCAGAATGTTGCTGAATACCAAACTGAATAACTGAAAAAGTTCTTGCTCATATTACCTAAAATTTTCAAGGGTTATGCAGGTAGTTATGGAGAACATTATTGTAAATTTTCATTGCAAAAAAATGATTGCGAAAAGCTTTATTTTATTTTATGTAACAACTGTTAGCAACTGATTTTTCACGAAAAAGTCTTGCAGCCTAGGTCTAGCCAAATCTTTTGATACCAAACACTTCATAACACAAAATGTTTATGGTAAATATGAATGAAATTTTCAGAATTCATGTCACTAGGTATGAAGAACACTAGTGGAAATTTCCGTTGCAAAAAACAAGCACGAAAAAAGTTAATAAGTCGCAAAGTGAATGACATGCAGTAAATAGGTATGTCATTCCACGCTCTGCGCATTTGAACGAATGACATATATATATATATATATAAGGCTACCATACCGCCCTTATTTCTAAGATTTTTCCCTATTTTGCGGTACTACGCCTTAGAAAATGTTACTGTCCTTATTGCCAAGAAATGTCCCTATTTGTGATATGCATCCTTATTTTTCCTGATTTTCTGTAGCATAAGATTTTCTAATAAGTAATGTCTGATAGACATATACACGATTACTATCTTGTCGTAAACACTTTGCAATCAACGTTTTGCGACGTCATGAAAGCTGTAAATCTTGTAGCACAGAGACGTAATGCGTCATCAGACATTGTTATCACGTAAGCTGTCTGCTCCAGGCCATAACCAGCTTGGGACACCAGGCGAAAGAGTTTTCTGAGAGGGGCCAATCTTTTCTTAACTATGTTCAATAGCTTTAAGACTGTGTCCAACATATTTTTCCAGGGGGAGAAAAAACTTTTTCAGGAGTCCCCTAGTTACGGACCTGGTCTACTTTGGTTAGGATTCCTAGGCAGGCTGTTTTTTAGCGAGGGTTTAGCATTTCATTGATTCAAAAATTAAGTAAGCGAAAGAAAGGTTTTCCGTGACGATTACAAGAAGGAAGTCGAATAATACATTGCTGATGCAAATGTTTCCTGGAGATAAATAGGCAAACGTTTGGTCATGACGTTAGTAGTGCAAGAAGAAACAATTGCTTTTTTAGGTGATAAATCAACTTTTCCTCAGCCGTCCTCACGTTTGGTTCCACATCGATGGTAGCCCTGAGTATATATATATATATATATATATATATATCCTATGTCAATCCGCACCGAAGGTGTTAAACCTTGGCATCGATATTTAGCTCAATATGCGATCATGAAATGCGTATTAAAATCGATTCTTGAAATAATCTCCGTTTGTGTTATACTAGTGCGGTTATGTACAACCCACGGCCCGCGGGCCGCATGCGCCCCAGTCGAAGGTTTTGTTCGGCCCAGTAAGCTTTTCATAGCCGTGTGTACAGGACAAGGAAAGCCTGTCTTTATTTTTATAAGCTCAAATTCGATCTTTTTAAAGGAATGGTCATTACTGCCTGCTGGGAAAAGGCTGTCACTTCCTTGACTTCTCGCACTCCAGCCGCAAGGCGTGGAGCACCATCGATAAACGTACTGAGAGGTCTGTATTCTGGACACGCCTCTCGTCTGTGCTCCGTTTCAGCAAACTCCGTCGCTTCACAACTCGTGAAGAACATGGTACACAAGATGAGGGCCGCGAGAAGGCAAGGCTCGTCAACAAAGGAGAGTGGGACCTATGGAAGATCCAATCAATGAGCGAGATAGTACCTCTGTCCTCTTCACGACAGAGGACGTTGCTGAAGGCCTCAACCAGCTGAAGCCAGAAAAATATCTGGGATTAGATTTTTTCCAGAGCTGTACTCTACTGAGGATCAGCTCTCAAACCCTGGTTGCGCGGTGTCTTCACTTCCTCCATGCGCCAACTCAAAATTCTCAGGATGTTGGAGAAGAGCACTAGTTGCGATCAGTAAGCCGAACATGCCATTGGGAGATTCAAAAAGTTATTGCCCTCTACCTTCACTGTTTGTCACCTTCAAGATCTTCGAGAGACGCATGTACGCTTGTTTCGAACAAATCATTAATTCCAGTACTCCCGCTGGAACAGGCGAGCTTTCCACACGGGATGTTGAGCAACGATCAAGTCACCTTGATGTCGCAAGACATCGAGGATAGCTTTTTGGCTAAGAAGAAGGCTGGAGCTGTGTTTATCGATTTCAACGCAGCCTATGATATTGTACGGCAACGCGGCCTCACCTGCGAGTTACCGCGATCATAGATGTATGAACAAGCAAATTGCTGGGAGTGCGAATGACTTTTCCCCGAATTTTCCCAAACATACCCGAAACGTTTTTGTGCGATTTTTGCCTTCAAATTTTCTCATACAAGGAACATAAACACTGCTTTGTGATGTGACCGCCCCCCCCAATCGTTTTCTTGTGCTTTTCTGTAAATTTTCGCTCACATATCGCTGAACCTCGACTCACTTTGCAAAAAGCTGACATCACGCGTCGCACTCTCAGGCGGCTTGATGGCTCGAGCTGGGGTGCTGGAGCAACAACGTTGCGAACAGCCACCTTAGCCCTAGTTCATTCAACAGCGGAGTACTACGCTCCTGCCTGGTGCTGTAGTGCTCACACCTGCATTCTACACCAGCGGACACTCTTCCTGCCCTCGCAGGCATGCAACTTACTGAGCTGCGTCGCAAAGGAGCCACTCTGTCTCTAGCACACCGTGCCATGGAGTCTGGACACCTGATCCACACAGCGCTCACTCGTTCTCCGTGTGGGAACGCACGGCACGTTAAATCGAGATAGCCATTTTTTACCCCCGCTCAATAACACATCAGTTCATCTGACGACGACAACAACAGAGGTGCCGAGCTCTGGCGGATCACCCACGTTGGAGAACACTGCGATACTCCATACTTTCATCCCCGACATTGGCACCCACACTCCCGGGATGGCTCTGCCAAGAACCGCCTCCGCACCAGTGTAGCATATTTACGTTCCTGCTTACAGCTTACACAATTGAGATATTGCCGCTTGCGACTTGTGAGCGTGGCGTGGTAGAACAGACCTTTGACCAAGTTTTCCTCCACGGCCCACTCCATCAACCATCCCGTAGTATGCATGGTCCTGGACGACAATCGATGCCTACTCTCATATTTTCCTCTGAACTAAAGAGATTTCTCCCTGGTTCTTCCATTAGCACTAAAATTGACTATGGCATCCAAGTTTGGGATTGATTAAAAGTGCCAAAAGTATCATAGGGTCGTTACCATTACAATCACTGTAGTATTCAATTGTTCTTAGTAGCTTCAAATTAAACTTTGGTTTGCTAAAATGAAAGCAAGTCATTCAATGCGCCGTCCTGACGAACAAAATTTTTGACCCAGTAAGGCACTTCGGTTGGATATGTCTGTACTAGTGTCTTTCCTTTTATCAGGCAATGTAACTCAAGGACTCCTTCACTGGATGCTCGTAACCTTATCAAAAACTTCTCAAATCCACGGTTGTCACATTGCCGGCTTTACAGAGACATTGGAAATATCCAACTACCTATAAAAAGAACTTTGGCGCACAACAAAACACTTTGCCTAGACATGTATTGTACACATTGGTACAAAAAGATATGCTAAGGGTACATGCGACAAGATATGTTCTTTGTGTTATAAAAGGTTAGTTGTTTCACAACGGCAAAAGTACAATAATAAAATTCAGAAAACTTATGAAGCCCATCAGAAACGTCACCAGAAAGCTTTCAACGAGTATCTTTACGTTTGTGCAGGGGAGTTTCACATTTCAAACATTGGCAAAAACTCCACGGATTTACAGTGTTTCATATTTCAATTTAAGGGGACTTGGAGCTTTTAAGGGGGCTAACCCCACCCAAGCCACCCGTAGTGACGGGACTGTCTGACGCAGGTAGTTTCCTTCATTTTTTGATACACCAGCTCAAATTATTGCTTGGAATTTTATGGAAGCACTTTTTCTTTTCAGAATATTCTTAACTGTCTATTACACCTTCCAGATACCATGAAGATAGTGTCCTAATTTCTCATTTGACAAAGATCATGTTGAAAATTCATTTTGCTAGTTGATTGTTACGATTGGTTGATCCTTCACTTAGTTCTTCGTTAGACTTTCTTCTCATCCAAGACATATATCGAGATTAGGCGAGCTGAGGTTACAAACAGGAAACAAAGAAAAAGTTTGATCCCATGTCCAGCTTATTCTTGACTCACACTCATTGATCTTAGTAAGATTTTATGTGCAATACTGAATATCATGCTAGGAAATCAGGTATGCATATACCCGTTTTTTTTAAGCAAAATGTTTGGTACCCGATATGGATATTTAGGGACCCGATTTCTCTTATTCCAGGGACCTGATTTTCTCTGATTCCGGGGACCCAATGATAATTTTCTCTGATTCTAGGGACCCGATTTTAAATTCTAGGGACCCGAATCGGGTCCCTAAAACACCTTGAAAAAAACCTGCATACACATCCAACTTTCAATAAAAAAAATTGAGGAAATTTGCAAAAAAACGCGTTTTCTTCTTTCACTCACAAAACACTTGAAAATATTGCGGTTAAAGTGCTTATCACGTAAATATCAGAATTACGTATGCAGTTCTTGAAACTTGAACGTGCAACGAGACAGTTTAAAAACGTTCATAAAACAAAAATGCAGACAAACAGCCTATTGCAATGCAGCCAGAGTGTATTTTACAGGGAATTTTGTTTGTTTTTCTGAGGTAATTCATTTGAAGCGTTGCAGCCATGATCGTATTAATTAATTTCATGATTCTCTGGCATGCCAATAAAACTGACTGCGGTCTCACCTCTGCCAATAGCGTATACAGTCGTTTTAAATGATACTGTGCATTAATTCAGGAAATTTCATCTACAGATTCGTTTCGTGACTGACGAATCATCTGTCCGATAGTCATGCACTGCCATATTTTACTCTACGAAGATGTAGGAATGATGATGGTTGTTAACATCGTTCCACAAGGTTTGTTACTTCGCATACGTGCATTAATATGTGAGCGCAAACGAGGGCTAAATCGGGACGATTTTCCTACATCTCCAGACCAAGAATTTTCTGTTATCCTCATTAGCACAGATGTTGACTTTTTCTAAAAAATCTAAAAATTTACGTAAACCATTAATTAACACCACCCCAACCATCTTAGGGTCTTAATTCATGCAGATGTCGGTGATTTAGGCCAACGATAGAATAACCTTGACAAAAGAATAAGGCTTAGAAACGAAAGGTCAAAGACACTTATTTAACAGAAGAAATGGTACAGTATTTGAAAGAACGAAATGGTCTATATTACTGTAAATAATACAGTTATTTGCAAATCAATTGTAGAAATAAAATTGCACGCATTGAACTTCATTGGTATTTTCATTTGATATCACAATATGGTTCGAAAATAAGTTCAAGATTATTGCCATACAGTTATCACCGCTTGCATTCAGACCACATCAGCAATTAAAGCAATGCCTGCCAACTCTTGGTTATTCCAATGGCTATGATTCATTCATGCATTTTTGTGACTTAAATTACGAAGTAACAGTAATGCAACAAGCGGAAGAAGAATAACATAACAGAGCAGAAATTAATTGCATGTTGATGAAAGTATTAAAATATGAACAAATTCAGATGTAGCACATTTGCGTGTTCTCATATATTTCAATCACAAAGGCTTGGCGAAAAACCGTGTGGGTCGACTGCTCAACCAGCCCAGTTGCTGGCACAGATCAATTTTACATGGAAAAATTTTAAACATAAAATTAACAAAATGCATCGTATCAACGCCAGATGAGGTAAGTAAACGTGCTAACAACAAAATAGACGAAAAAGGACGCCTACAAACAGGGTAAATATGCGACTGCAAATGTAAATAATGTAGAGGAAAAAAAAAGCATTGAAAACAATATTCTACCAGCAACGAATTATACAAATAGGGTTTATGAACAAGATAACCTGTGCATAACACCGCATACCTCATGTAAAGGCTGTCAGAAATACTTATCAAGCTTTGTTTTTCTTTGTTTACTCGAGGAATGTTGGCAAAATATACAAAATATGTTATGTAGGGAAAACTTTTTGAATAGAACTTTATTGTGAAAAGCAAATCGATAACAAACCATAATCGAACAGCATTTCGAATTATGCTATCTGTGAAATTTGAAAATCGTAATCAACTCCATCCTTGCAACTATGTGCTAAAAATCACCCCTACATTACATTATCCGCTTCTCGAATTATGAACGAAATTGCTTCCAGTAGCACTTAAGTGGTTTTAGGGTCTTCAACGGAAGGATGCTTTACAAGAAGTGCGCTTTAGCATTTGTGCAACAGCCTATCTTTTTATCGTGGGTCACTCCAGCGCCAGAAAATAAACTTAAGAGTTTAGACTTCAAACAATTTTCAACTTCATTTAACGTTTTTAGCAATCAGCCTTCTTTATTCAGGAGCATAGATGAACTATAAAAACTATTTGCATAGCTATAAAGACCAAGCATCAAGGAAAACACTGTTGAAATTGCCCTTGGTTTGCCTTATAGACTTTTTACGAAAGGTTTGTTAAGAATGTTGCAGCAATTTTGTTTTTAGTGTATCTCTCTTCAAACACGTATGCTTACTTCCTTCACACTGAAGCTGCATGAATTCATATGTTGCAGGAAAAAATGCAGCTGGATGTAAATAAACTTTTGCACAACAGTACTCTTCAGAATAAAGCAAAGTCTTTCTTGCAGGTGCAAATTTAACAAGCGGTGCACAAGTACCATCAGGCAATGCCTATCCAGGATCATGCGATACTTATAAACCATTTCCCTTCAACATTGAATCAAAATCAGCTGCAAATCCTTTGGAGGATGTATAGGAATGGAGAGTGTGAAAAGGTAAGAGAAGTAAATACTGTAGGTGGAAGACGAAGACGTGACAAGAGGTAAAAGAAGTCTGTGATATTTTTCATTCACAAGTGTGACCTCTACAACAAAAAACAAGTGCTGTGAACACCATTAAAGATTACATCTACTCATCGCTTCGAAACTACCCTTTGGCTGTGTGATTCACGTAAGCGCATGTGAATCACTTCCGATCATTCATTAATAATAATACTTCTCCGCAAGACACAAATTGTCATTACCTCATTTTTCGTCATGTTAACAATTGGTGCATCATTCGTAAAAAATCATATCCGATTGATTTAGCGCAAAACTGCTAAATCAGTCAGATTTGTTTGAATCGGAGCCGATTTAACTAAATAGGAGCAGATTTAGCCATATCGAAGCGGATAAATTAGTCACATTTTTGTCTAAACAATTCAACTATAGCTGTCTTGCATATATAACGCCGAAGCGTCTCGGCCGTGATGAAAAACATGTTGGCCTGTCTGACAAAAAACTTGGTGTTTGTGTCAGCAATCCTGGTACAAGCTAGGTTGCTGCGAAGCATCAAAACCCTGGCGTAGTTTAAAGCAAGGTGTTTTCAGGTCCACATTTTGGCAGCTTTTGTTACGGTATTGGTCTGTGCAGACAATGGATGGCAGTAAAATTGTGGCGGTGGTGGTGGTCTTGATGACGTTTTTGCCCAGTTTCAGATTTGCCATTGCCAAGCACAGTTACTGGTTGAAAGTTTCCTTCATTGTAATTGTTGTTGTTCGAATATGTATGGCTTATGCCGCATGTGGACATTTTGTGCAATTCCAACTGTGGGCCTAAGGCACAAATGCAGGTCGGCATACATGGGAGCGGAAAATAGGCTACATTCACAACGCCATTCAGTGTAGGGAAGATATTTGCAATACATTGCAAGAATATGTTTGTTGAAAATTCAATCTGTGTTTCAGGATTGCTGCTACAAGCTGAACTGGAAGATTGCAAACATTTAAGTGTGTCGATATTTTTGAAAGTAAATTGTTTCATGGCATTCAAGCAAATTTGTTGATTTTGTGCAAGCACAGTTGCCTCTTAGCAGTGCATTCAAATCGTAGGCTAGACTTTGAAGTTTCCTTCAGTTGATTTTCTCATTTTGTAGGGTGTTGCAGCTTTTGTATTAGTAACAGGCTTGCAAGGGAAGCAACGTTTGCTTCCACTGATGCTTTATCCAGCTGGTTGTGTTCACTTGAAGAAAAACGTCAAAATGTATTCCAAACAGTAGGATGTTAACAAAAGAACAAAACCCGATTGGTAGAATAGTGTTTGTCAGACCCTTGTGAAACCGCTATGGACTTATTAGATTACTCTGCGATGAAAGTATGCGCGCTGAAATGATACCTCACATCTGATCAATCAGCTCGGTATGATCTAACAATTTTTTACTGCTCCCCCTCTAACAAACTTTGCAACTTTGCATCTGCAGCATCAATGCATTGGCAACAGCCAAGTAGAGACTTATTATCTGTTAGCCTTTTCGATTTTTTTGAAAGGTCTCAATGCTTGTCCAACTGAAACTATTTTTTAGGCCGGCTTCATAAAATGGGGTTCTGCCAGCAAAACAACTGTTGAATCAGTAAATATCCTGACAAAAAATAAAATGCTTTTAAAATTATTATATTTGCACTGTAAATACTGCAATTTTTTACAGTATGACATTTACCCAATTGGTGAAAGGCATCATCACATAAGCTACACCTTAAGATTTCAATTATCGTGAAGTGACAAGCAGCTAAATTAATGTGTGAACACAGAGCATTCTATCAGCCAAATTCCAAAACCATTTCATTCAGCTAACTGATATGCACCTATATAAGGCAAGGCAGCTTAGAGCAAAGCATTGTAGTCCTACTCTTACTAAACAAAGAACTGTGAGACACAAAGCCAGTGCCAAATGTGGACCAAAATGAAAAACAACGTAAAATACTTTCCAAAGTGTCAAGCTCTGAAAGGTTCACTACCTTCCAGTGTCTTTTGCTTGTAGCAATCTTCATTAAACCTTAGAATGGTTTTTAAAGAACTACCAGCTTTGCAAGGTATTGCATCTATTAAAATCATCTTACATATCATACACTCAAGGTTGATTTGCCCTGTAGCCTATACACATTTTCTGTTTCCATAAGTGCGTTTCCACCTTTGGCCCACAGTAAAATTTCAAAAAAGTCCACGTGGGGCATATATCAATACACATTATACCACCAACGATTACAATGGATAACAGTTTCAACTAGTTACTGTGTTTGGTGACAGCAATGACACCAACCAATATTATAACAAAATCAGCCTAATTCCGACCTGAAACCACCTTACTGACGCCAGGGTCTTTATGCGTGCAGGAGCCTAGCTTGCACCGGGATTACTGACACAGAACACCAAGCTTTATGTGAAACAGGGCACCATGCTTTTCGTCACGGCCGACACGCTTCAGTGCTATATATGGATGACAGCTGTAGTTGATCGGTTAGGCACTAATGTGACAGATTTAGCCAATCTGCTCCGATGACAACCATCGCCAGAACGTCTACAATTGGGGATCTTTGCATTTGTGCTGGGGGCTTTACATTCTAATATTTGACAAAAAAAACACTGATTTACACTGTTTCATATTTGAATTTGGTGGATTTAGAGTTTGGTTTAGGGGGCTAAGCGCACCAAAGCCCCCCGTGGCGACACGACGCGCTCCGATACACCTAAATTTGGTACGATTGAGCAAAATCAGCTCCGATATAGCTAAGCATGCTCCGATATAGCTAAATCTGCTCCGGCATAACAAATTCTGCTCTGATTTAGCTAAATCGGCTCCGATATAACTGAATCTGACTGATTTAGCTCCTTTTTGATATAAATCTCTCCGATATATTTTTTTTACGAACGGCGCCCCATAACTTCATAAAGAGACCAAAAAATATGTATCATTCTTTTCTTTGAAATTCAGATTTCAATCATTTGATTGCTGTTGTTGTGATGATCATCAAGTTGGCTCAGATATGAAGATTACGAAAGAGAAAAAGAAAGTGACGTTTCTTCTTGTTCTAGCTTTCAACGAATCAAAGGAAAAGTCTCTAAGGATGACAGATTTTCCATGTTTTTTTGTGCTAGGAAGAATATTCGTGTTTTTTTCTGAAACTTCAAAAGAGTGTCGTGTCATTTTTGTGAGGACTGCACCTCCTTGTGCATTTATAGAAAAGCGTAGTTGAGTTCAAATAATACATTGTGATCCAGCGGATGTAAACAGTACCGATAACGTTGTTCGGAATCCAGGAGCATTTTTGCCTCAGATCTGCGAGAACAGAAATATCTTGTCATTTTCTGACCGACTCCCGATCCTTTTCGTTGGGAATACTGCATTGCAAATTTTAATTTTTAACGAGGAACTTTCTTAAATAGTGATCAAAGTAGGAATGCATGCATTGATTGTACTACCAAGTAAACCTGTCCAGGTTCATCGGTTTGATTGCTGAGAGTTTTTGTGTCGCACTTTTTGCCCACCAAGTTTCCCTTCCAAATGCGGAGCAAGAACGTACAGTATGCTGTTTAGAAACTGATCTTGGCTCTCAGCAACACCTACGGACTTTGGCATTGCATTCCAGAAAAAAAATGCACACTGACATTAAATTAACTACTTGGTAACTCATTGGGATCAAACCATGTGATTTTTTTTATCAATGTACATCTTAATCTAACTTTTACATATGCTCACTCCAACAATGTGATGCGTTGTGCAATATTCCATTTATTGCCCACAATGTAATCCTTCTGCTGACGAAAAGAAATGCAGTGCACTGGTGCACCATTTATTCTTATTCATTATGTCCTGCGTGTACCATCTTACACCTGTGTTTGTGGATTTAGGATGTTTGTATTGTTTAACTACGCGGTGTTGCAATTGGAACGGAACATGAGTTTGAGCCAAACAATAAATGCAAATAAAAAAAAATAATAAGGCTTTTAATTTGGAAGCACAACAGACAGTTTAGGCCACGACTACTGTAAAGGTTTGCCACTCCGTTAGGAAGATCATGAGGACAGCCACACTCGGTTCCTTAAAAGAATAGCTATATTTACTAAAGTAAATCTTGTGTTAACATTTCATTCAGACTTCACCCAAACTCCAACCATATTTTTTGAAACATGATGACGGGTCTCACCAGGCTCTTCTTCACTAGTATTGCGACGCTAATTCGCGGGTTAGAAGAACAGCAATATTTGCTAAAGTTAATCTTGTGTTAACATTTCATTCAGACTTTATCCAAACTCCATCCCATATATTTTGAAATAGGTTGGCGCGTATCACCAAGCTATTATTTAACCGTCGTTATGACTGCGACGCTAGGTCTTGCTGGTCTTGGATAATCGCTCGTCACAATAATAGGAAATACTGATGTTATCCCCATTCGATTTACAGACTTGAGTGCTGCTTCAAGACAGTTGAAGAAGGGTTTCTCATAAAAAAGCAGAAGAGTTTCACTAACTAACAAATCACGATAGCATAGCAAAGATGATTAGCTACAAATTTACCGAACCAGAAAGAAACCATGCCTAACAACAACAGCAACCTTAAGTACGAAACTTTCACTCCTGACTCACAGATTCGGTAATTAGTCACGATCAACCCAGTGGTGGGTTCAGAGGGGGCAGTTGCCTCAAACTGCCACCAGTGGCATAGACAGCCTAAAACTTTGGCGGGGGCCGAAACATTTGTGGGGGACCAAAATGTTTGAATTTAGACGATTAACACTATTTTGTTAATGAAAACGCCGCTCATAGCACAAAATGTCTATTTTCTAAAAATTAGGGGAGGAATTGCCCCTTTGGCTCCCCTGGCTACGCCTATGACTGCCACCGCCCAAACGACTGTGGCGCCCCTTGAAAACGGCGCCCCTCTGATAAAAACGCGCTGCTTTGCGGCGTCCATCGAAGTAGACGCAAAAACAAAATTACTCAGTCTAAAGACGAAACAATGCTTTACACTTCGTTGAACTTCAGTATTTACGCGACGGACTTTGACCCAGCCTATTACCGATTAGAATCAACATTTCTATTGTTTCGTAACAGCTATCCTGTTCCCTTATTTCTCTTCCGCATGAGAAATGCCTAGCAATCACATACACGGTCTCCTTTGCCAGCACAGTTATGGACTTGGCGGTGGGCAGTACAAAATTGGTCTGTTTTTGTTACGAGTTCGTTTTTAACGCTTGGTGGCGGCCTTGAAACCAAAAGCAGTGGTGAAGTTAGGAACGTAAATAATGTGGAAAACATATAACCGACGCAAGATTTTAGAAGCTTGCAAAGCGAAAAACCAGTTTCAGGTCCAGGGACTGTGTCGCCAATGACATGATGTTGTTTACCATAACCCGTTGCGTTGGAGAAAATTTGAAATCTGATTTCGCTTTGATTGACAGTGTTTGTGTTTTGGTCTGTAAAAAATTGTTGTACACTGAAGGCAAAACGAAACTTTCATGAAATCAAATATAAACAATTACCTTTCCAGGGAGTATTTTGTTTTGATTCTGTGATAACTGTATCGCCAACGACACGACGTTGTTTACGATAAGCCATTTTACTGCAGAAAATTTCAAATCTGATTTCGCTTTGTTAAACTAATTGACCGCCGGTCCACGGTATATTCGTGGCTGCTGTCTGATGCTCGAACGCCGGTATGGTTTTCGCGCTGGGGCTTGAGTGGGCAAGGCGTTGTTTTAAAAAGGCTCTGGATGGAAAACCTTGCAGGATAGAAACCAAAATTCTCCACAAAAACGTTCGTCATATTGTGTAGTTCATGAAAATCGAAAAAAAAAATTTTTCTTCGACTTCTTTTGAAGAGAAAAAAACACCCTGAAACAAGGGTGGATTGTCTGTTTTTTGACTGAAAATTTATTGCGCCTATTCCAACATTGGGAAAAATGTAAAAATCACAGAAACGGTTGCTATAGCTGTTACAAAGCATCCTGCTAAGTTTTGAATTAAAAAATTGAAGAGAAGAAAAGTTATAACAGTTTATATATCACCTGATCCTAGACAGCATTTTTGCTTTTCGACTCCGTCCGAAAATGCGCATGCCTTCAGCTGTGCTTTGCCGATCGCTAAATAACTCAGTTTGGTTTCGATTTGACTAAAACGTACAGCACTTTCGTTTCGATATTCAAAACTTTCATAGATGTTTTCGTTGCACTAACTGAACTACGAAAAAAAATATTGCACACATTGTACAACGCAAAAACACGCAATATTTTTTTGCATGAAAAGGCCACACAAATTTTCTTTGCACAAAAAACAACGCAAAATTTTACTTGCACGTGGCCTGAGCATTCGGCAATTATCAGCTCTCAGATTGGATGCTGAAATGTAACACTTCTGCTGTTGTTGTTGTTGCAGAAAAAATGTTAATATCACAGAACATGTTGTGATTACCTTGTAGCAGCCGCATATCAAAATGGTAGTGCATGAAACGAGACAAAATAAATACAACATTTTTATCAGCTGGTCGTAAATATGGTTTGAAATTTGTGAAAAGTTATGCACGCACTTTCAGGTGCTTGGCCTTGTTGCGATGGGAAAGGACGAGCGGCAAGGGTGCAATGCGAGCTATTGTTGGCAGCAACCTTTGTTGGTCTCTGTTCAACTCTAAATCTCCATTGAAATGTATTGTTGGGAAGCAGAGAAAAGATCACAAGTCGCGATCACTGAATTACTGCTTTTTCGCAAATCAGCGGGTGTTATTCGTCGCGATGCCCTTCTTGCCTCACAAAGGCTTTGCACCAACGGACCGTTTGAAGACTGCCAAGTGCGAATGTTTGTGAAGCAGAGCTAATTGTCAAGCGCGAATGTTTTTTGAAGCAGCCGAACAGACAGCTTCCGCAATTACTTGCTGTTGAAAATAAAACATTTTTTTAGCAGCCATAACCGTCAACTTTTCACGTAATGTTCCACCTAACACTAATTTTTTATCCACATCACACTGGTATACTTTCACAAATCCTTTACACAAACGGGTCATTTGAAATCTGCCAAGAGCGAATGTTTGTGAGGCAGTGTCGAACACACCACTGAAGCACTTTCTTGCTGTCGAAAAAAATATTTATGCTCAACCAAAAATCATCAAATCTCTACATGATAGGTTTCAACTCAGTAAGAAAATTTCTGAGTGATTGCTTATCCACATTACATTAGAAACCACTCCCAATGAAATGCAATGTGACGAGACAAACAGCCACATGGTTACAGCAGGCCGATCTTATTTCCGCACTCTGCGAAACGCGTGCATGACTGCAGGCAAACCACCATGACTGCAGGAAAAATATACCATGGTTCCTTTGAAATGCTCACCTGACCACACCGTAGGTCAGCGAACATTATAAATATACGTTTCTGGTTGCTAGAGACTTGGACGAAATGTTCGCACTTTGAAGAGGAAAACATACGACCTGACGCTCAACGGTTGGCATTTGAAGTGAAGTACGAGTACATCGCACGCCGGTCACGAACATAGAGTGGGCAGGCGGCCTGTACTTGCTAAAGTTTCCAGACAACCGGCGCTTGATGTGTTTTCAGTACCGCCAAATAAATCTACCTATCGGACTGCGACAGCACGTCTAGCGGTCGACACAACCTTCACCATGGAAACATCAATCTCATGTTGTTTATGGGGCACCTGACTAGATAACCTCTGTGTTTTTTTCTGTGCCCCAGCGTTTTTTTGTGTTTTATCGAGTATATCTAGTGCAATTAATTCAGTACCGCCAAATAAATCTATCTATCTATCTGTCTATCTATAACAGCACATTGCTTCAGTATTTTTATGTGACGTTGGGACGTCAGTCTAAACTCAAGAGGAAGGCATACGCTGATAGTAAACGCCGCGCTCAAGAATCGTCTATTTAAGTTGGCGATCAAGTGCTTGTTAGAGCGCCAAAATTGAATAAACTGTCTTCCAACTTTGATCCAGTTCCACGGACTGTCATCGCGAAACACGGAGGGGAACTGACGATCTAACGCGATGGTGCTTCACTGCGTCGTCATACAAGCCACTGCAAGCCACATCAGCGCAGTGATGATTCCGAGCTGCCGCTCAACAGCGCTGACAGTGGTAATTCGGACCATGACCGTGATAGGTCGATGGACAGCCACGCAGCGCGAAAAAATGTTTCTTCTGAAGTTAACGTGCCGCCTGTATCTCGCGAACGGAATGCAGTGCCGTCTGAACGTTCTCTGAGACCACGATGTAACCTTAAACAGCCCAGTAAACTTCGTGACTATGTATGTTCATGTGATATTCGCTGATGATGACAAACGTGCTCTTTCTTTGTTTATGTTGGTAAAATGTTATTTTTTGATCGTGCCTCCAAAATTAGTTATAACGTATCTTTCACTATCTTATGTTGTAAAAGCGTGGGAATTGTAATAAGCAACTGGGAGAATGCTCAATAGCTAGTAGTTATCTTATTTTGTGAAATGCACAAACATTACCTGTAGTTTGATGTAATATGCCCGTGCTTTATTTTCGACGAAAAGAGGGAATGTAATGCTGTGACGTCAGTCCAGTGATGTCACGAGTTACAGACACGCATGGAATGTCATGTTACCATATATGGTCATAGTACACCGAGGGTAAAACATGTGAGTTTTCGTGTGACAAGGCAGTTTTGCATTTGGAGTCGAACCGTGGTGTATGTCTACTGTTTTCTGTTAATATAAGTTACGCCCAGAGTGTGTCAGAGTGTTAATTGCATTGTGAACGCGTGCTGAGCCATCTGCTAGTCAGTACAAGTGTGGAGACATTACATATGTCTATCGCAATTAATTCAGTACCGCCAAATAAATCTATCTATCTATCTATCTATCTATCTATCTATCTATCTATCTATCTATCTATCTATCTATCTATCTATCTATCTATCTAT
>Ga0210059_1008262_pt1 | contig 16472 bp, 8 predicted proteins | sample Ectturendosymbi2_FD_188042 | JGI IMG/M metagenome (GOLD analysis project Ga0210059, IMG submission 188042) | Ecteinascidia turbinata endosymbiont from Florida, USA - Sample 2 (SPAdes) (version 2) | ecosystem: Host-associated > Tunicates > Ascidians > Unclassified | place: Key West, Florida...
CGAGTCGCTAGAGCGAACAGGAGCGGAGATATTCATCCGCAAAGCCACGTTCGAAACAGCTGCTTTTTGCGAACCGCTTGAATTAACCCGGCAGCGAAAGTGTTAAAAAGGGAAGAATAACTGTTCCCATGAATTCAAACGTGGAACCAGTCATTACGACCAAATCGAAAGACACCAAGATCAGAGCCAAACTGAAAGCTATTGCCATAGCAAACCTAAAATGCTTCCGCTACGCTATGAAGACAATGTCACTTAAGTGACAAACTGGGCATTTTATTCGAACCGAGTCATGCGAAGCGGTACAGTCAAACAAGGTTTGAAATAAGAAGATCCATGGGTGGTTCCGTAGCCACTTCCATTTTAAAAATTGCTTATCGATTGTCAAGCCGTAATTAGTCAAAGGTGATGAACATATCAGCCATTTGTTTTATGAAAATCAAATGTAGCCCTGCAACAACATTCCAAAACAATTATTGTGAAATCATGTCATCAAAATTAAAGCATTACAAAGACTTCAGAAGTGTTTGTAAATTTTTGTCAGCATCAACACCGTGGTCATTGTAGTGTGAAAGCATTGTTTGTGCTTAAATTGCAAGGTTTTTATGAAACTGGTCTAAATATAGTAAACTCCTAGCTAAAAACATCCAGTATCCACCGATTTTGAATAAATGTTCCATAATGTTCCATATTGAGTGACCAATAACAAGTTTTCTAATGTTAATTTGAAGTAAATAAAACAATGATCATTCTGATTTGGAACAAAGCTTTTGCGTAACAGTGCTGCAAAAAGTGAAGTAAGCATTATCGTCTGGCATCTCAATTCTGTTTGAATGTAACCCATAGTTATTCATACTTGCAATCTAAATACATGTACAAAAAGAAATAAGATTTCATTGAGTGACCAGTAACAAGTTTTCTAATGTTAGCTTGAAGTAAATAAAACTGTGATCATTCTGATTTGAAGTAAGCTTTTGCATGTTAGTGTGGTGAAAATAAGGCAAACATTACGATCTGGCATCTAAATTCTGTTTGCTACAGGTGCAAAAGCTCAATGTTATGTTGTGTTAATCCTGACTAATATTGGTAACTCCATTAACTTAAAAAATCAGCCCAGTTACCAAGGCATTTCCACTCTGATTTGCCCACTGTTAAAATACTATTGCAAAAAATATGATTTGTTGTTTTTAAATTCATTAGCTTTGCAAAACAGGGACAAGCAACAATACAAAGATTTGTATCATTGTGAACCTTAAGCTTAGTGATAGGGTAAATCAGAATCATATGTTAAGTTTAGTACTGAGCAAGCATGCACGAACTTCCATCTAACAAATGCTATTTTGGCAGCTGTTCATTGGGGAGCAAGTTAATGAATCACATTAAAATTTGTTGATGACAGCAAGTGGTTATCAGCAACTACCTAAGTAGTCTAAAAAAATAATTGAAATATTTATTATACTGTACATCTGTAGTATGTAACAATAGTGTGTCAACACTTTGAGAGCTGGTCTACTGATAAATCGTACCCAGATTTCAGCCTAAAACCAGCAGTTGTCAGTTGCCTTACCAACAACATAGCTCCTCCATCAATTGCGCTAGAGAGCTGTTTAAATGCTCAAACAGATCAACCAGTCTTCTAGTCGGCACTCGAAAAAAATTTTTTGGTTGGGGGCTGCAGATTTTTTGTGAGTGACATCATAAGTGCAGTAGTTTTTTGGTCATTTTTGCTCATGTTACTGGGCGTAGGGCCCAACCGCTCCGCCAAAATATTTCGCTGAAATTTTCATTGGAAACTAGGCTCGAGTCCGAGTCTTTTGAGCCTTTAATCGACTTTCTAGTGTTTTTGGTTCAAAAGTTATGATCTGAAATAAACAAATTAATTAATTATCTAATTAACTAATTAGTCAAATATTTTTATTACTTTAGATCATAACTTTTGAACCCGAAACCCCAGCAGGTCATCCAAAGTATCAAAGACTCAGATTGTAACCTAGTTTCCAATAAAAACTTTAGTGAAATACTACCATCTAACAGTTTGGGCCCAGGGCCAGATGAAGTGGGCCAAGGTGGCCTAAAAGTCCTCCACCTATGACGTCACTCACAAAAAATCCTCATCCCCAAGCAAAAAATTTTTTTTCAAGTGCAAACTACAAGACTTGCTGAGTCTTTTGAGTGTTTGATCGGGTCTGTAGCGCTTACTGGACTGGAGAAATTCCCGCGCAAAGCCATGTGCGATCCAGCTGTTTTTGCGCAAACCGCATGAATTAACCCAGCTGCAAAAGTGTTAAGAACCTCTGCACTAGACTAAACGATCAACTTATCCTTTGCAAAACTTGCTCTGATGCCACAGTTGCTTTCATCACATTTTTAATTGTATGGTAATGAGCAAATTGAGCAATGTTTGTTGCCGGACTTTTTAACAGGACTATGTCAAATCCAGGATCCTGCAAATTCATGTCATATTTTGATGACCAAAAAATTTAGTTGGATTTGGCAGTTTGTCTAAGGTCATGGTTGCAAGTTGGTTTGTAAGTGAACTCCTGTTCTAATACAGTAGTAATATGTAAGAAAGATTATTGTACATCTTTTTTCTTCAAACTTAATTTAGTATATACATGTGTAATAGCAAATTATAGTGTTTTCTAATATCTTGCAGAATCTTTTTTGTAATTATAAGCATACTGTTTAATCATGTTATCAGGAAGTGGTGATGCTTTGTCTCCTGTTTCTGCTTGTTCTTCTGAAAGGGTTAAACAACTTTCACAGAAGCTGTACAAATGCTTTCGCAGTTATGAGTCATTTGTTTTATGGGTTCAAAAAGTCTTGATATGGGAAAAAACGGTTCAGTCTGTTGTGTTTTTTTGCCTGGCACATGCTGTATTTTTGCTAATTTCCTTACAAAGCCATCACATTTTTGGTTACATTTTTTCTGCAACACTTCTTGGAATTTTGGTTGATTTGTGGAAGCATAAGATTTGGCCTGAAGTTAGGGCTGTTCCTCCTGATGAAGATGCTGAGTGGAGTGAACTTCATCCTAAACAATTGGGATTTCTAGAAATCTGTGAAGTGTTTGCTGAGAAAATCTTAATGTTTCAATCAGTTTTGTTTTGTATACTTGAAACAAGAAGGAACTTTCCTGGTAAATTTTGCATTGTTTTCTGTGCTTGTTGTACAGTTTTATGCATGGTTGGAGAACAAGTTCCTGGAATTTTGGTGTCTTATATTGTATTACTTTTTATGCTACTGTGGCCACTGATGTGGTATCACAATATACTGACAAAAACCTTGACCTACCTTAAGCCATTTGCAGAACAACTAGAGTATGTACTGAAGTATCGTTCTCCTCACTGTCATCCTCAAACTAAGTCTTTGGTATCTAAACCATTGATAGAGAAAGGTGATGATATAGAAGATTTTGTGCCATCATCTAGTGAAGAAACTGAAGCAATTCTAGCAAGGGCATTGTGTGATGAATCAGAACACTCTGAATCTGGCGATGATGCATGTTGTGAGGAAATTCCCTCTGGTTCAAGATCAAGCACACCAGATGGCTTAACTGCAAATGAAACATATCTGAATGCACTTCCCTCAGAATTTCCTGTTCTTGTTGACAGCTCTGACTCAGAAAATGAAAGTGTGTATGAAAAAAATCTTATTTCATCTCAGCACTCCAATACTAAAACTCTTAACTCGCAAACAATGGGATTTCCAGCCAATGGCTCAGAAATGATTGTAGGGGCAATTGGCAACATTTTCAAGGATACTTTATCAACACTGGTGCAATCTGTGCATCAAGATGCAGTAGATGCAAATGTTGTACATAGTAGAAAATCATCAGCTTCTGGTAGTGACTTTGAACTTCTTGACATAGATAAAGATAATGTAAGCTCATGATAGAACTGTGCATAACTGAATCAAGCTTGATGCCAGAGTTCTTGCAAACTTGTTGCAAGACAAAATGAAATTTATATTCCACTTGAGATAAAAATTGTGGTCATACTGAAATGGTGCTGTTTTTACAGTTAAACCTATGTGTATTGTTGACTGTGATTTATAAGCACTTGTATTTTCTGGATGTTATGAAAAGTTTGTGCATGTGTTGTGTGTTTTTGTTGTATTGACCTACATGTACACAGGTGTGTATTGGCATGCTGAGTAGCATTAAGATGCTTACTCTATGAGAAAATGTTGCCCCATAAATGGAGTTTTGCTTTGTTGCAGACAATTGTCTTCAACCTGGATTTTAGTGCACTGTGCAATGTCAGAAGTTCCTATAAAAGAGAGCTCAGTCTTTGACTGTAGTTATAATTTTGTTAATAATTTGAATTCATTTGGATTTGCAATACCTAAATTTTCTATCCTTTCCAACAAAACACTGTAGTGTAGTTTTCATATTTTTAACGCATTTTATGTAATTTGCAAACAAAATGATCGACCCTGAAACAAAATTACATTTAACACAACATTGTATCAGTGTTACATTTTGTTTTTCTGATTGTAATGTATGAAAGCTTTTATTGCAGTTGCAGACTATGCTAGAACACAGCAATGTCTGTTGAAGGACCTACTGAAGAAAGTGTAATGGACATAAAATCAGTAGATGATGACCAACAAAGCATTTGCTCTGCTGGTGTTTTCAGTGATATTACCACACCACTCAATGTGGAAAGTGACTATCCACTGATAGAAACTCCACAGGCTACAAACAATATTTCTCAAATTAGAAATCGACAAAAGCGAGCGCAAGCTTATATAAAGCTAAGAAGACAGCAAAGAAAGGTGTCATATGTTATTTTGATATAAGAGATTTGCTTGTGATCAGTCCTATTTCTCCTTGCAGCGTAAGCCCTTGGCATATATGCGGTTATGTAGTTCTGGTATTGCTTTAAGGCCAAGAGTTTGTGAAAAAGTTATTATTAACCCGTGACAAGGTGCTTGTTTAACATTTTTACTGTGATATTTTCATAGAAATGTGGCAAAGAAGTTTGTATGCCAAGTGGTGTTATTTTTGAAAATTTTGATGCAGTGACCTACAAAAAATATGTCCCCAATTAAAATATGATTTAATTCTAGAAATTCAGCATATAGATACAGGAAATCCACACAAGTTAAGAACCTAAGCTTTTAGGGCTTTAAGCTTTCATGATGGGGATGACTTCATATGTTCTTCAGCATAAATATGAGCTCATTCAGTGAAATTCGTTGTTGTGATGTGATTATGATGTTTTCTTGTTGTATTAATAAGTTTTTTGTGGTATCTGTTTTGAAACCAGTTTACACTAACGTTAAAACCTTGAATTCATGCACTAATCTGTGAAATTTTCAAGATTTAAATGTATCGAAAGTTAGTTAAAGCTTTGTTTTCAGACATATGTACTTAAACTTAATATAAGAGTTCCTTTTAGGTCAGAAGTGCGCCACTATTTTGGATATTTTTGTGTTGCCAGCCAACTTAAACTAGATGATTAGGTTCTTTTCGCGTTCTAAACCTCTGCGCGATCAGCCCATTTTGCTCCTTACAAGTTATTCCGGAATAGCATTCGATATTTTGGATTCAAAATAAAGATTCCGGAATATTCCAGAGCCTCCTAATCTTTCATAATGCATATCCCTAATGTCAAGTACCTTAAGTTGCTGCAGCCCTTTCATGGTTTCATGTTTTTTGCTATTTTTGGTTTGGCCACCAACGTGTCTCAGGCATCAGCCAATATTGATTGAACTTTGAGGAAACACTTCTTCACAAATAGTTCGGTCTAGTAATTTTGTTATGTCATTACAAAAGTAGTAACAGTTGACTTATTCGTGAGAGCGGAAGCCTGAAGTCCGTGATTTGCTTGGCCTCTCGCTCGTTTGCATGACCAGGGTTTTTTAAGGTGTATTTGGGACCCGACTCGGGTTCCTAGAATTGAATCGGGTCCCTAGAATCAGAGAAATTTATTATCGACTCCCTAGAATCAGAAAAAATTGGGTCCCTAGAATGAGAGAAATCGAGTCCCTACAGGTCCATGCCAGGTACCTAACACTTTCCTTAAAAAAAACCTGCATAAACTGGTTTTACTTTCTGAAGGAACGAATCAAACTGCGCAAGCAAAGACAAAAACTTCGAGCCGAGCTTGGAGACGATGCTCCGCCAATCGAAGCGCCTAAAACGCTTGACAACCAGCGCGAAAAAGAGGATACAATCGTTCAGAAGGACGACCGTGAGGTTTTACTGGATGAAGAGAGCGATGAAATGGCGCCGTACTTTGAGCGAAAACAAAGCCCTAAGATACTGTTGACAACATCGGACAGGCCAAGATCGGTCAGTGGCTTTGTGCAGTTAGATTCTGATGTTGCATTTTCTACTGCTGAGGGCTTCTTGGCAACATTTGGAAGTAATTTTTGTATAATGCTGGCGTATAAGAAGTAACCGAGCGTAAGCTTTTCACTGCTCACAGCAATTTGCGGGTAGTTGCTTGTATAGGTCATCAAAGATTTCGAAGAACGTGTGAGTGGACTGCTACAATAGAATAGCATTTTGTTTACAGAAGCATGGCAGGCTTCCACATGAGAGCAAATCGACTGTTTATGCTCCAAATACATTTTGCATGTGAATCTTTTATTACAAAGCGTGTTTGGGTGTGCACAAACATTTTTCTTTCATATGGAACGTTGTTTTCAAACTATTATTTGTCATTTTATGAGTATGCCTTACAAAACAGCAAACGTTTATCGTGACGTCTGAGAAAAACTTTATGCTAAGTGCCATTGGCCTCTTTAGTGGCTGATGAGTTGTTCTCAGTTTGCTTCAATTGTTTTCACTTTGGGAAAATTCCCGATTAAATTCCGTCAGTAACTTTATCTGACGTTGCAGTTATTGTCAAACTACTCCTTTAATCTGCTAGACTGTCGTATCCAAACGTTTGAAATAAGTCAGTTGAGTACGCGTAAGATTTACGAACGTTCTGTTAATAGGAACAAGTGTGGCTTGCCGCGCTGTCAAAACGCCCTCTTCAGCGCTGGCGGGAACCGTGAAAACAAGACATTATTTTGTCCTTTTCTTAAATGATTTTGGGTGAAAAGCCAAGTTCATTTTTTCCGACACTCTCTTTTTGCATCTGCCTCCAGAAAGCTGTACTAAGTGGTGGTTTACCTATTTACTCTAATTAATAAAAATACAGTGACGTAAGAAGACCCGGTCGTTTCACTGACTTAAAAACAATATGGTTTGTGTAACAAACGAGATTCGTTTTTTTTTTGCTTTGCATGCGCTCCGATTCCAAAGCAGTCAACTCTTCCATAAGGTTGCAGTTTTATTGAGAGGTTTTGGTCCTGTCGCGTAGCCATAGCGATATGATTTTTTCAAACAAGAAAAGCCTGGCATAAAGCAAAACACCAACTCAACTTGTGTAAATCAAGGAACGTGTTTGCTTCAGTTCCTTTCAAATCAATCGGGCTCCTGCCTCTGAGATCGGAGCCCCGCTTGATGTACGGTTTTAGCCGTAAAACGTGAAGAAATAAGGGGCTGTTCGCAAAATCAATAGCAATACAAGCGTACATGCTGTATTCTTTTCAGTGCCACCCCTCCTAGAAATTGTATGGCAGTATCTCGATACTAAACTGCCTTGAATCATGTTTAGAATGTTAAATGGTTTCTGATCAACGACCATCAAGTATTGCTTCGGCATTGCCGGCTGGAAGATCAACTGTTTTCGATATTTGTAAAAGTTTGCGGCGAACATTTACTTCCCTCCTACGAACGGCTTGCGCGCTTAGAAAAATGCTAATGAAAGTGAGTGGCCTCGAACCTGTCGACGTTAACATTTCTCAAACTGTTCGAGTCCAAAATCCTGTTTTTCAGGCACTGAACGATTCGCTTATAGGTTAACAATATTTCACGAGTTCTGAAAAAAAATCGGAAAGCATGACCTACCGTAAGCACGATTTTCATGCGACAAAACTCGTTTCCACTCTGCATTTTAACATTTCATGACCAGAGCCTTAGCTTCTTCGTGCCCGTGATGGGTTTGAAGTACACGCAAGCTTTTTCCTTGTCTTTTTATGTATTGTGTGTAGTTCACCCTTCTGTAGACAGCTAAGCGAAGCATTGCTTTGTATCGCAGCGAACCACTAGATTCTTGAAGGAACTCAGCGAAAGCATCCCCAACTCCTTCATGTTCTACCGAAGAGCTCTCGAACTGAAAAAAATAATTCCGCAAGCTGTCGCTAAAGGTTACACGGACATCATAGTCGTCAATGAAGACCGGAAAGTGCCCAGTATCCTTACTTCGGTTCCGCTATTCGGCGTAACTTCATCATGTTTGTATGCGAATTGGTTGATGTTGATGTGATGAAGTGAACAAAACCTGTGTGGCGGTTAAGGTTTTATTCGTCACAGCGGGAAAAGGTGCTTGCACCTTTAAAAAATAAGGCCTCGTTTGAAATTTAATTCAAACATCGTCATTCCTCTAATACAGTCTCATCAGGGTGCTGACTTCTAACCTAAATCCCAACATGTAACAAAAGACCGTTCTATCCAGTGTTTAAGGCGTTTTGAGGGACCGAAACGGTCATAAATTTTTCCGATGGTCTCCCAAAATACAGTAAAACCTCTCTGCGTAACCACCGCTGAAAAAACTCGCTTTACGACAATCTCTGTAATCAGATGAAGTAGTCGCGGTCTCTCAAAGTGTCTTAACGGTCACCAAGGACAAACCTTGAAAAAACCCGGTTGTAGCCAGGGTTTTATTCGGTCATTTTCCGATCGTAGATCAAAATTATTTTGAAATGGCCGAAAAAATTTAAATCATTTCTGTCAGAATGTCTAAAAATATAGGCTAAAAAACCTGTTATGGCGAGTTTTAATACAACTGTGAAAGAAATGACCGAAATTTTTCAGTGACCAAAATTTCTCAGCGAAAGAAAGAAACAGGTTGTAGCAATTGTATATAAATGCCCGCTGATCTACGCAGCACCATCATTTGCTTGTCGTGAACTGCAAGCTCGAAAAATGCAGATTTCATCTCTCTATTCCATAACTTTTCAAACTTGTTTTCGTTACGGCACACTATTAAATTCTGGATTTGGCCCGGCGCACCTAGTATACAAAGACAAAAACCTACTCGTTACGACCTTTGCAACGTAAACTATTGTGATGTCACAAACAGAAATTTAACGAACACTTTACGCATTCAGACAATTGTGATGTCTCATATGTCCGTTCCCTGAACTAAACAGTGTGTGAGCATCATACTGAAACAATGATGCTAAAGATTAAAAGCTTAAATGCAAAGCAACGCAACACGGACCAAACATTTAAAAAGCGTTTTGCCGAAGCATGAAACTTCCAACCTCTTTCGAGAGACGCCGGTGTGCCGCGGCACACAGTTTGGGAAAGCCCGCTCTGTTGTAAGGCAAGCACCGCACAACAACGTAATACCGACAGCGCGGACTGATTTGTCCGACCTGACGTTGACTTATGCGACGTCGTCCAGCATTCGAGACCGGGCTTGGTCGTACTGCTATGTTCCCGTACGGTAGTCAGCGTTGTAGTTGATTCACGTTTTCCGGATTGACTGTGGTGCCTTCAGTTTTGATGCACAGTCAGTGGAGTGTCCAGGGCAGTGTTCCCTCTGTGGTGCGCAAATGCACGACATGCCACCAGACCGTTCGAGCAGTGACATCTCATTCTCGCGCACTTGCAACATTCCAAATTTGGCAATGTGTATGCCGCATATTGCTTGCCCTTTACCGCTTGAAACGCTTCACTGTTTCTGTGTCTACGTGGCTGTGCAATTGCATGCTCAGTAACACAAACATTTGCTCAGTGTGAAATTTTCGTTGAGGGAACACTGGGTCAGGGATGTACAGTTTGGTGTAATTTCACACACACACACACCCACACACGTAATTTCACACACAAGAAAACGATCACGGCGACCCTGGCCAGGAGTCATATTTTCCTAATTCCACCCCTAGAAAATCGATGAATCTTTTTGCTTTTCATTTTGTTTTCTACGTAATTTGGCGTCCCTTTTCCGGCATGCCCACCTCGCCACTGTCCACAACACCTATAGCTAATTATGCAGACGCATGCTCCTATATTCGTTATCGACTCTGAAATCTCTTTAGCTCCCCGCTCTGTTCTGGGCGAGAAAGAGCGATATTACAAGCTCGCTTTGTTGGATAAGTGACGTCAAGTCAACAAGCGTATGTGTTCTTAACAACGCTAATGATTGCGTCAGACGGCATTTTGTTATGTCATTTGCCGGAAGGACCGACGGTGCATTTCAAAATGAGCAACGTTAAACTTCGCAAAGAAATAAAAAATAGCACAACGCCATCGGAACATCAACCGGAGGTAAGACGATCGAAACCCAGTTTTTAAATCAGTTTTTTCATTTAACTGGATTTTTCCTACAACAGGTTACGGTCACTTCATGACAAAACCATGTTCTTCTTGATTCTTCTGTGTGAAAACGCCAGTGTGTCTGGTACGGTTTTGTCTAAGGATGCACTCTGCGGCTTTTTGAAGGTTATTCTGAACAATTTCTCGACTCGTCTCGGACACTCCGTCGCTCGAATGTTCGCCGCTCTTTACCCGCACGACCCCGAGTTCAAAGGTCGCCAAGTGGTCACTTACCACAATCAACGGGATTTTGTCTTCTTTCGTCACCACAGGTGAGACTTGACCCCGGTATAGGTTTTTGCGTCGCAGAACAGCGTTCACCGTTGCGTGGAAAAATGTGGTAAGCAGTTTAAGAGCTGTAAACTGACGTATTTCGTTTGGCTGCTGCAATCCTTGAAGCCTGAACTCAGCTTTTGCGTTCTTCTATTGACATACGTATGTTTTACTAGTGTAGGCGTTCTGGCCGATTTTCCAAAAAATCGAAGTGTACAGTATCTCAGCTTAATCAAACACGCGTGTCCTTTGAATTTTAAAACGCCGCTCGCGGCTCCACCGGCTCCCGCTGCGGTATCGGTGTTAGCGCGCTATGCAATATGTTGTCAGAAGCTCGCATGCAGTGTACAAGTTGTATTCTACCTTAGTCAGAAAACCTTTTTAAAAAAAAACACACGGTCAGTAATACTGATCGTCAACAGTAACGCAGCCTGTAGATGAATTTAAAAGAACTGTTGCACGTTTAAAATTGTCCTTCTTTATCCAGGTACATTTTTCGCAACGAGAAAAGAGTGGGCTTGCAAGAAATTGGTCCGCGTTTTACTTTAAAGCTGCGCTCGCTGCAGAAAGGAACCTTCGATTCGAAGTTTGGCGAATACGAGTGGATTCACAAGGTGCTCCCCTGCGCGGTTGCTGCAGTATATCGAGTTTGCGTTTAAAACTCGCCTTGTGCAACACGCTCAAGTGTTTGTTCTGACAGTGAAGTTAATAGTGTGTCAGTCGAGGAAATGACGTGTAGCAAAACGCGAACGTGCGTCTCGCTGCTCTTACGCGAGGGTAACAAAGGCGAACAGAGTTCCAGGCAGTCAATGAGTCATGATTGAAACAAGTGGTCTGCTCAATCTCTTGTCAGATTCTTTCTCGCCGTGGGAGCTATCCTTGCTGGCATAGGCGAAACAAGGCGGGCCTCCCAAAATTTTCGTCTGGCTGCGCTACTGCGTGCTGGACAAAATAAGGGTAGTTGCTTCCCTTTGGTAATCATGTATGAAAGAGCAGGTTTTCGACCAGTTTTAAACAGGCTTGACAATTTCTTCACAAAAAACGAATTTTCCGCCTAAATGACATCATTGCACGGATACTGGTGCGACGACCACCTTTTCCGTTTTTCTGCTAATTTTCATTCCCGAGTGAGAAATTCCACTATGTCTTCGATAATTTCTACGCTCTGCAGCCGAGAGACAATGCAGCGTCGTAACTACGATGGTTCGCGTTGAAAGCAGTGATTATAAATTCGATTAGCTTGTTTTTATGTTTTCCTGCTTTTCCTAGCACGCCCTTAAACGGCCACGCATTCGCGGTAGTGGCTTGCCCTTAACCAGGGGAGGGCAAAACCCCCTAGAAAAATTTTCGCCCCCTCTGGAAGAATGTGTTGGGCATAGCCTAAAACTATTGGACACAGTTCAAAAATTGTTCGCCCCTCTCAGAAAGCTCTTCGCCCTTCCTGGTGTTCCAAGCTGGTTACGGGCCTGGGTAGTGGCAGCGTTGTTGCGGTTCTTATTCGCTTCGTGAGTCCATTCCAACTGACAACACCAAACCTCGTTGCAGCGTCACGAAATGGATACCAGCCGAAGAAGATTTCACCTGTGACGAGGTCCAAACGTGCGATCTGCGTGAATCTCGCCAATGGAGAAACAGAAGCGGCATTTGAAGAAAAAATGCAGGAAGAGTTTCACTTGCGTTTGGGCGAATAGCGGCTGGGGAGGAAATGCGTGGACGCAGCATGTTCTGCTTTTTCTCGTTTCTATTGAGAACTTTACCAGTGGAGTTGTATCAAACTGAAGTTTTCCAGTCTGATCGTCTTGCCCAATACAGAAATCTTTGCTGCGAAGGTGTGGTCTCGTCTTTCCTGCTTGCCGTTATGGATGCATTAGTGAGTTACCAGTCCCAAGATGCTGCGTCGACCATACAGCGCTAAGGCTGATAATCGAAACAAGCCGACCTATGTCAGTAAATCTTAAAGTAAGTTGTTTTCCGAAGTCATGTTTTCTAAGACCAGTTTTACAAAATTAAGTAGCACCGTCGCTCAGCCAAGTCTTTATCCAACAGAGTGGGCTTTGCCAATCAAAGGTGCATTGTATAATTCTTGTCTAACCACGTATGTACCTACGTTATCCTTGTCACTTTGGAAAAATCGATCGTTGTTAGAAGTGGCTGGTGTCGTCCTCATAATGAAAGTAACGGCCAAAGAAAAATGTAAACGACATTTGCAGACGTGAAGGTAATCCTGCTGCCATCATCAGTGCATTGTGAACACTGCGGGGCCAAAGAAAAAAGTGAACACTGCGGGGCCAAAGAAAAAAGTAGGGGGCCAACATAAATCTCTCCTGCATTGTGATTTTCCGTTGTAATGATAATTTGTTTGCTATGATTAACCCTATCAAACCCGATACAGGCTTGTGAATATCGTCAGAACCGTCGCCAGAAAATCTTCAAATTGTTTAAAATCTTGCTGGCTGAAAGTTATCTGCTGTATAGTGTATATGTCAATCAAACGAACTTGAACGTGAATTAAGCACAATACTGGGGGCCAAGCAGGGCCAGCTAAAAATCTGGGGGTGCCATGGCCCATCCCGGTTTCCCTTGGAACCGCCAGCGTGGTCAGTCAGGAGAAAGGCGCCGTGCAAAATGAAAAACGCAAAAAGCTGTTACGGTAGTGGCGCGAATAATAGGTAATTAGGTGTTAGGGCAGGATACGCGCCGATGGTGATGGCGCGTGACGTCATGAGCGATGCATGAAGCTCTATTACAAGTTAAAAATGCATAGAGGCATCGACGGGATGTTTGCATTCAGCTCTGGTTTTTGTTCTTGAATCAACACAGATTCTGGAGGCGCCGACAATTGTCACCAGTGTCACCACAAGAATCTGGAGGCGCCGACAATTGTCACCAGTGTTCCTTCTAAGGTGCGCAATTGCACAGCAGGACCGATCTTTTCCGATGCAACTGCATTGGGCCCCGCGCTTTGGTGTTTGGGCAGGATGTGCAGTTTTTTGTTCGATACTCCTTACGCTCGAGATTCCAGTAGAAACGGTTTATGAATCTCACTGTTAGCAAACAATTACTCTCGTTAGAACGAACCGTGAAATTCTAACTATCGAACATTGTCAAACGTGCTCAATTCTCATACTGGGGCTTTATATATGCACTCTACCGGACTCCACCACGGAGGCCTTTGGTGGGCTTGTCCCCCTCCAAACAAATCTCCAAGGCCTCCCAAAGTGAAATATGAAACAATATAAATAAGTGGAGTTTTTGTCAAATTTTAGAATGTCAAGCACCCCTGCACAAACGTAAAGCCGCGCTAGTGTAGAGTTTCTTGCGACGGTTCTGGTTCTGCCCTGTGCCATTCTTTATGGATGGAACATGGTTGTTCGAAGTGCCAGTTAAGACTGCAGCAGGTCTGAAGGCCAGACGTAGCCTATTGGAAACAAGGTGTGTAGTGCTTCAAGTCGCAATTAACAGGTCGAGACGAGTGTCTGTCGTATTACCTTTGACGGCAGTTCTGCCAACGTAACGTTGTTCAGTTCTCCAAAGACCCTTCTGTTTTGGAAGTTTTTAGTTGTTGCGGGTCAACTGTATTTTGACAAAGGCCTGCAGTTTTGCTTCATTGCAGATTTTAACATTGGTTACTTATTTTAATATTTTGTCAAAATAAAATTCGTCGGCTCCCGTTTGTGTCCGAGCACAGGCTTCGTCTGTAATCAGGATTTTGCCATCTGTTGGTGATGACGATACGGATGTCAATTTGAAGGCCCAGCCTGTGATGGAATAGGCGTGGCCAGTGGTCACACGGTATAGAGGGAGGGGGACGTGGTTGGTGCAGTTTTTCGTGTCTTCGTTTGCGTCTGTCTTCGTCCAGTTGTTTCCTGGCTATCTCGAACGACTCTACACCATCCCTGATTTTTCTTCTCCAAGCTTCCCTGTCATTGGCAAGCTGTTCCCAATACTGTGGATTAATTCCAGCTCGTTTTAAGGAGCATTATAGTTGGCCTTTATAACGAAGCTTTGATCTTCCAAAATAAAATTACCTCGACGACGACATTAACACAACCAGTGGTGGTCTTATGGTCTTAAAAAAATTTTGGGGGCCCCTGTCATCACGGAAGTTTGAAAGGTCACATGCGTTTTGGTGTCGTCACCATGTTCACTCAACCGTGGTACGACCTTTTTGCAAATTTGGGCTAATTATTGTACATATACTTGGAGGTCATGACCAAGTGACCCCTGACTATATGGAACCATCTCATGTACTAATGAGCATTGCAATGATCTTTTACCAATGCAAGCTGAAGGACAGGTGAAGCAATAGCAATATCTAGGCATGTAGGACCAGGAAACATTTACTACCTGCAAGCATCTGCAGGCAGTTTGTTCCAAATCACTACCGAGAGTCTTGTCAACCATCTAGTGGTGCAAGGAGCAAATTGTTTCCAGAGAGTCAGGGTGGTGGGCTTCAACATCTGCGATGAGCACTTGTGAGATTGTAGGCCTATGTACAGTCTATGAAGCTCATGTATATATGCACCACATTCCACTACACAACTAACACAATGGCATATACAGCAAAATATAACCACCCCACTGCCTCATAATTTAAAATGGCATAAAAATTCAGCACTTCAGCACATCCACCTCCGTTTGTTCGTCTACTAGCACAAAACACTACCAACATAAAATTTCAAATTCTCTGCAAGGTATAGGACAAAGGAAAACATTAATGATTTAAGAAAGTAAGGAAAGCTTCTCAAAATTATTTAAACATTTAGTTCTGAATGAAAATAAACTGAAAGCAATTGAGGTAACATCACATTAGCAGCTATTGAAGCATGCAGCAAACCGTTCAAGTACACACATATGCATTGGTGTTTGCAATACAATTCTCTCAAGCAAAACCAGTTTCTCACATAACCTTTTGGACAATGGAGTTACCCTGGGGCCAAGTTGAGCTTTGTAAGAACTTGTTGTTTTTATTTCCATTGTCCAAAACTACAGGTGAACATGCCTTTCAACTCCAGTAAATACTTTCAGAAATAGCAAACCAACCATAATGTTTATGATGAGACTGGAATGAATGAAATGTGCAGTATAGACACACATTTCAATCAGAATTCAATGCTGGCTTGACCTTGATGAGCTGCATCCAATACACTTGTGTCAATAAAAACTTTCACAAGTTAATATCACAAAACCAAGGGCGTACGCAAGGGGGAGGGTTGGGGTTAAACTCCCCTTGTTTAATTGAAATTAAATTAATTTTCGTTGTGTTTAATTCCGTGTACTATCGAAATGCATTAGAGGTTAAAAGCAGGGGATTGTCTGAGACTTATGTCTTGCAGGCAGTTTCCTTGGCATAACTACCGAACCCACATAGCTAGGCACTTAGTTATACCTAAAGCAGCTAAATGGTTAAACCACCCAGGAAGCCCAAAATTTAGCTGTAAAAGTTCTAAACTCACACAGACGACAAAAAAAGAGGTGTCAGCGATACCTGTTTTTGTCAAACGGTATAGTGACCACCATCCGACCGCGTTCATTCCTGGTTTTCCGAAATTTTGAAACGTTCAGCGTTTCTTTTGTTCGTTCCATCATGACGTTGTAAAACCCAATACGATGCGAGACATATGAGAAATATACAGTGGGAGAAATGTTTGCAAGGATTTCGGTCCACTTTTTATTTCCCGAAATTTCCGCGAAGTCCAAAATCTTAGATAAAATTGGGCAGAACTTCGTTCCGTTTTTGTTCTTCCACCGAAATTTTTCTGAAGTCCTAAATTCTTGGGGAATTTTGACAGAACCCATAGAAACGAGAACCTCA
>Ga0210059_1008263_pt1 | contig 16472 bp, 6 predicted proteins | sample Ectturendosymbi2_FD_188042 | JGI IMG/M metagenome (GOLD analysis project Ga0210059, IMG submission 188042) | Ecteinascidia turbinata endosymbiont from Florida, USA - Sample 2 (SPAdes) (version 2) | ecosystem: Host-associated > Tunicates > Ascidians > Unclassified | place: Key West, Florida...
GACGTTTCATAAACGTAAAAATCGGCAAAAAATTTTTGACTTTATTGACTTTTGGTTGCCCTACAGATCATGTTTATGCTATTGTCAGAACAAGCCCGCGGGTGACCCACGTGGTCCATGCGGACGACCTGGTGCCCTCGGGCACCAGGTTGGTGACCTCTGCTATATACCATGCCCGCAACCAGGAGGTGGGCCACCGGGCAATTTCACCCTTGTCATCCAGATTTCTTTCACCCTTGTGGTTTAAACCCTTCGTGACACACTGAGCACTATGGTTTTGCGCTATTGCATCACTTCTGTTTGATCACCTGACGGTTCATCCTTATTCACCCCTTTTGGTTGGTTCACCCCTGCAAATATTTTATTCACCCTGGGGTGAACCATTCACCCGATTAAGAAACACTGGATTATAGCTTACCATAGTTCTTTTTATGTCGTTACACTACTACAGATCCGGTTTGATCATTCTGACTAGAAAGTAAGATATGATAATTTACAACATTTCTCCAACTTCTATAAGTAATACTGTACCACGTCTATCCAGCTGAGATGCCATGGCCTTAGCGATGATTAAACCACGGAAACATCAGAGATCCATTGTTGCACTCTGGTGTCGTGGCTTGTAAGAAACGCGCTTGGTTGTGATATAAAAAGAGCACTGTTTTCGGAAAAGTAAGTCGAGCTTTCAGTAAATTTGGCCAAACCGCTAGTACCTAGGAAGGGAGCCGGTGCTAACTCTCAAATATTTATAGCTCCAGTTCGCCACGCCATTGTCTAAAACAGGGTGGTGAACCTATTTACTATCACGGGACACATAAATGGCGAATTATCGCTGGCGGACCGCAAGAACAAATGATTTAATCCAAAAATTCAACCTTATCTAACTATGAGGGATAAGGGATTCTCTTGGCTTACTATCTAAGTATGTGCTTGCCATGGAGCTTCGTTTTGGCGTGATTTTGTACTCTAAATTGGGTAACGAAAATTCTGATGCGGGCCATATGAAATGTTCACGCGGGCCGCAGGTTCCCCACCCCTGGTCTAAAATGTCTGTTGGGAGTTTGCGTTACGGACACACGGCGCGGTGCGATTACTTTTGGGTAGGGCTAACGCAGAACGGGCATGCTATGGAATGGAAGGGAAATTTCAGCATGCAATTGGAAAGAAGTGGAAGATTTCGTATGGAATGCAAGAAATCTTCCATACTTGCTTATTTTTATGTTCGTTAGCTCGTCTTCTTAGCAACAGCCTGGCAAACAGCAAGCCACTGCGAAGAAGTGTTAGGTGAGATGTAAAAAATTTACACCTGCTGCGAATCTGCGAATTTGATCAGAGGGTTCGAAACAACAGTCATTTCTGTAATTAATTTCTGTCCTCTTTCCACGTGACAGCTGACAGCGACAGGCTTGAAAGCTTGGGATTCTATTTGATGTTAATTAGTCGTGCGTGTGTTGATACATGACGTCGGATAAAGATAGTGTCGTGTCGAGCACGTTGATATTAGCGGTGTGTTGGCAAAGGCGCCGCCTTACTATTGTGTTTATTCCAGGACAGAGCAAGCGAGGAGTTTTTCAATGCTTTCGGAATGCATGCTCCTATAGTTTCGTGGCTGGTGCCAGACAGGAAGGTTTCCAGTTTGAAAGGCTAAAATACACGGGCAGAAATTCGATCTTGATATTTTGGTGCGAATAGTGGGAGTGCCGGATAAAGGTACCAATAGGTGATAATCGACAATTAGCCGGGAAGTAGCATCCTTTCTTAATTTTGGAAGGTGTAAAGCAGGGGTCACCAACCTTTTTGAAACCAAGAGCTACTTCCTAGGAACTGATCAAGGAAAAGAGCTAACAGTTTGATACACATTTTTTGAAATAGCCAATTTGTTCAAAAATTGTTGGTGTAAAATACGTTAAGTGTGATTTAAACAAAGTAGCAACCAAAAAAATTGATGCATCTCGCTGGTGAGTGCCGCTATATGACCTATTTCTGAACAAGCCGACGTGCGACTCATGTGGTCCTTAAGGGCGATCTGGTGCCCGCGGGCACCGTGTTGGTGACCCTGGTGTAAAGGTATTGGCAGTGGAAAAGGCTAGTGGGGGGAACGCGTGGGAACGGCAGTCCTACACTTGGTTTGGGAGTGGGAACGCGTTCCCGCACTTTTTCATGCTTTCGTTTACTTTATAGTCTGATGAAAGTAAATACTTAATTAAATACTGATTTAAAAATAAGTTTAAAGTGCTGTTAAAAATGGCTATAGTTTTTTTGGGTGCGTTCCCACACTTCTTTTTTTAGCACTGCGCCTAGGGCAAGGTTGTACGCAAGGGGGGTATTGGGGTGAACCCCCCTTGAGCTTGATATTTTATAAAAACTTTATAGCTGCGCAAAAGAGATTAATTGTTTTCGCATACTTTTTGCGTGTTGATTTGTCGGCTTAATGCATATACCACGGAATGAATTTGCAGGCATATATCAAGGAACATTGTAAATGGGCCAAAAAGTAATAATAAGGTTTTGGTGGGAATCTGGGTTATCGTCTGCATCCAGAAACCATCTCACCACTTTTTGCAGACCTTTCGGCCACTACTACGCATGTTTTAGATTGTGTTTCGCGATAGTTCACTTTATCCAAAACAATTATCTTTGTTTTGTCTGCTGTGGCTAAGCAGCGCAAGCGCTAACCGCCTTGGTTATATCACCGATTTCTGTAGCATGATAAAGCTGTTGCACGAGCTCAAAAACAGCAGTTGTTAACATAGAAGCATTCGGGCATTTGATAATGTCTCAGCAGGGAAAAAGGAAAACTAAAAGTTTGCTGGATTTCTATACATAACAACAAATTGAAATTTTCTTGCGTACTTTATGGGCATTCTCAATTCCTGTGTAGTTAAGCTTACGATCTTGCAATCCGCGGTGTGCGTCAGACAGTCCTACGCCACTGCTCGTATTTGACTAGACATTAGCGCAGCCTCATTTTGCAGTTGTTAACTGCTCTGACGCAGTAATGAGTGTGTTTTACTCCCCTGTTTTAACGCGTAGTCTAATATTTTTGCAGTTATGAACTGCTGTGTTCTAGCGTTAAGTTTATTTCCTCCGATAGCCAACATGGAGTGCTGATAGTTTATATCCAGTGTAATGACAGATAAATTAAGGGGAGAGCGTGTAGAAGAATATGCATATTATGTCAACAAACTTTGCCAAAACGTTGGCTTAGAAACGGAATATGACGTCAAATTGTGACGTCACAAACAGCGCACACCAAATACAAATGATCACCGTATGCCACTGAATGAACCTCCCCTCATGAGAATTTTCTGCGTACGCCACTGCCCCGGGGCATAGGTAGGCTATAATTACGAAGTATAGATAAAGTCTGGAAGATGAAATGGAAGAAAGTATGGAAATTTTGGATGGATTGGAATGGAGGATTTGAAGTATAAAACAATTTGCAGAACCTGAAAAAATTCCTTTCCATTCCATAGCATGCCCTGACGCAGAACATCTTGACAAGCAACTTCGTGTGTAGTGCAGAAGGAAAGCATGTTTTCCTCAAATCGTTTTACTTCAATAGAAAGCAATATGATGGCTTCCAAAACTTAGGGTGTGATTTTGACACCCCAAAACGGGTTGAAAAAACACTGCTCGCACGCCAAGTGGAAGGTTACCACCTTCGAAAGGAACTCAGACAGTTTGTGTCGTCAAGGACAGGTCTTCATAATCTCCTTGGCGTCAGAGAACTTCGACCCATCGCTAAGAAGTTCATGAAGTTCTATGAGACAGATGATTTCTTCAACTTTCTTACTCGACCATTCTCACGCCTCCTACTTATTTCTGGATTATATATACGTTTATCTTATCTTACGCTCTTCAATTTGTGCGTTCGTTCACATAAAACTGCTTTTCACACAGCCTGTTCTTCAACCTGAGGTTGTGGTGATGCAACCTGTCCCGCACAGTGCTCGTGACTCTAGTTGTGTCCAAGGTTGTTGAAACACAACTGTTAATTGAAGCCGAAATGTTTCTCTACTCTCGTATGGGTTTGTTTTTGGTGGTGCGTGATTTTTTTCATTGACTTTACATGTTCTATTATACCCCTACTTGACAGCTTATTTCGTTGCGAATGGTTGTACGTTTTTGTGCTGATCAGACATTTGTGACTGCCAAGAGCAGATTGTTTTGCCATTGCTTGCTGTAACTGCGGTTGGACAGTTTCCTGCTGATAACGTCTGTATTTTTTCACAGAGACGTTTTTTTTCTGCCACAGCGCAGAGTTTTTTCGCTGGCGCAGCACGGAGACAATTTTTCACGGCTGCACTGCAAAATCGGGTGTTTATTTCATGCGTGTTGTGATGTGTATCCTTGTGTGTGGAAAACAACAGCAACAAAAAAACAATAAACATCTATTCACCCATTGCCTGGCCGTGATGTACCCATTTACGCTTTGCGTGTCAGCTCTAGCGAACCCATTCACGCCTCTTTCCCGAATGGGGCATTCTTATGAAGTCGATAAATATGCACTTCACTTTTTTTTGCACTCCTAATGTGAAGTCCCGCTGTACACCATACCGTTACGTTGTTCCGACTTCACGTTCAAGTGCATTCTACAGTTTGTTGTGTATCTAAATATAGTCAAGGTAAGCAATCAAACTTCTGGTGCTACTGGGGAGTTACCTGCGGACAAAGTGACGAGAACCTCATACTGCCTATGCAAACTCAAAGGTTCGGCTTTGCAAACTCAAGACATCAAGTCGCTTAGTTGAGAAACTGACCCGCGCTCCTGCAAGTTGCCACAACTAAGTTATCCCCTCAACCAGTAGGAATCCTTGAAATTACACTACATCAGCTCTCTACATCGTGGTCACCACGACATCATAAAGCATTTATTCTCTAGTAACTGTTGGTTTTACAGTAGAAAAACATGATGAATGTGTGTGGCCAAATGGAGTAGTTTCATGACACACGCCACCTAGGTTTGGTTTGGGAAATTGATTAGGTCGATATGCAAAGAATTAGGGAGGCATGAAAATTCGAAAGCATCAAATTCAAAGCTGTTGGGAATTTGTGTAGCCAATAGATCACGTGATGTAAATGTAAAAGATGTCTACAGTAATAAGTTTCGGACAAACAACCCGGTAGATGTACGAGGCAATTATATGACATTAGGTATGATCCAATCCAAGGTATGTAATATTACCATAGGGTTATTTCTTTGTGCATGATGTAATTTTGAAAGGTACTGCAAAAACCAATATTATCCATTGTCCCGCAACATTTTGCATTGCAATTCTTCAAAAACCGAACAGGGTGGGTGTGTTTCAAATAGAGCTGGACTGATGCATCGACATGGCAATGTTGCCGATGTATGACATCGGCGAAATTACGCCGATATCAGTTGACAATATTTGCTCTTAAAAGCCGCTGAGCTATTGTTCTGCACTGAGTGTTCGGAAACCCAAGTTGCTACTTCGTCTCTGAGTGACGCAAATTCACGGTCCTTTTCCTTACGGTGCGCAGCTCTTCGACCACATCAAGTAGTGCGTAGTATGTAGGCCGCTGCGCAATCGTCCCAGTAAACCGCTCTATGACGTAACATTCGCTCGCAGGATTTTAAGTGGTCACAATCTGCTCTTTCATTTGTAACTTGTGTAATTATTTGATTTGTTTATGCGGCCTACATACTGACGAAAGAAATGCACTGCACTGGTGTAGGAGGCGGGGGTGCAGGTGGTGCAAGTGCACCCCCAAAACTTTTGATTTGGTGAAAATTCGGGCGAAATCTATAGAAATGTGGGCAAAATGTGTGAAAACTTTCGCAAAATTGCTGTATGTGCTTCGAATGTTCAAAAATGGCACTAAAAAGTGCAGACGTTTTTCTATTTTTGGAAGTCATGTTTTTATTTAGTTCTTTTCGGGGAAGGGGCAAGTTGGCAAGTTTGGGGGAAATTTGGGCAAAAATGGTGCCTGAAGTGCATTGATTTGAAAAAATGCGCCCAACATGAAATGAAATGCAGTCGTTTGTTTTTGGAGGTCATTTTCTTTAGAATTTTTTTCGGGCAAGTTTGGGGAAATTTGGGTAAAAATCCTTCACACCCCCAAAAATTTGCCTGCTCCTACACCTATGATGCACTGTAACGTCTTTCAACTGTAGTTTGAGTAATGCAAAAGTATTGGCATCGGTTATTGGCGATGAAAATTGAAAAACATCGGTATCTGCCCCAAAAAGCCTTATCGGTCGAGTTCTAGTTTCAAAAGTGGCATATAATTTTAATCTATGTGAAATCGGCAGTCAGAAATTAGATCAGGAAAAAATTTCATCAATCAAGCAATCGTATGCGTTTGCAAGTTTTAAGTCTAATATTTTTGGTTTGGCTGTAGGTAAAAGTTATGCTCTAATTGTGCTTTTGTAATGAACATTTAAAAATGTCTTGTTTTTAGTAGAATCTTGGGGTTAGTTCTAATCTAAACAACCAATGAAAAACCTTCTGTAGCATAGCCTGCAGCTCTCTTTAAATAGATGTTATGTTTGCACTTCTGTGTTTTTTTTTAATATGGCCTTTCATTTACTTGTATTGTAAGAGTAATTCAAGCATATTGGTACTTTTAGTAGTGCAACAGTGCTAAATTATTGTCCATTTGTTCTCTACTAGATCTTTTAACTGATATTTGTATTTATATGCGACATCATATTTCAGGTTTTGTGTTATTAGGAAATTGCTTGAGTAGACAGTCCATTGAGTTGGTGTGTTTTGGGAAGTTTGCCACGCGACTCAATTTAGCTCGGTGGCTCAACCCAGAAATGCTTCAGATAACTTTGGTTCAATGTAGATTGGTCTTCGCTGATGACTCAATAAATGTGAGCTTACGTCAGTTCCAGATTAGACTTGGTTGACTTATAGCAGGAATGCTTATTTTTCCTGCATAAGTAAAATTTAGGAAGCTTTTCAGGGTAGTTTAACATGCACACGTGAATATTTTCGGTGACGATTTCGAACGCTGCATGCTTTCTTTGTTTTATAATTACATCGGCAGGCGCATCAATGATTAACTAAGTTATAGTATCCACAAGACAGTATATCAAGGTACAACCATAAGGGCAAGAATTGCTCACGTGTTGTGCAATTGTCGAGTGACCTTGCTGAACTCGTCAAAGAAAAACGTAGTCTAAAACCGCCAATCATGTCAGCAGCATAGTAGCCGTATGCATGGATTTGTGCGTGGTGGTAAGAACGCACAAGCGGGTGTTCGTCGGCTGATGATTTTGTAGCTTGGGTTTCTCTAACATCTGGTTTCATTGTTCAAATCTTTTAGTTGACAGATTGAGACTATGCTGCATGTTCTGGAGATTATATTTTTTAATCAGTTGTTTATTTATCGAGTTTGCTGTGTGGCTACTTTGTCAATCAAATGCAGCAGAGTTCATGCGGCAAACCGTAGTACTACTTTATTTTGTATATGCGGCAGACCAGACTGCTATTTCACCAAATTCATGCATTACTTCACAACTGTTGTTTTTCACGACTTGCTTACATTGCCTAACTTCTATTGCCGAAGAAACATTATTGAAAGGTTTTAAAACAATTTGCCGAACTAAAGTTACGTTTGACGGACTATAATCGTTTCTTTAGACCTTTAAAGAGGTTTGCAACTTGACGTCTTAAATGTGTTCCCTAAAAGTAAGTGCAACTTGAAACTCAATATGAGGCAAAATAAAAGTTTTGCGATCTTAGATATAAGCAGTTAAGTTTTTTTCATAAATTTATAGAAATTAGTGTTCAGCTTAAGAAATGGATAAAAGATCATCTCGATAGATTTCGCTCAGGGCCTTTGAATATCAGATATGTTCCATGTAATGTAATTCTGGTAGTTGCTTTGGAAGTTGTTTACTTATAGAAAGGTGGCTCCCTTTGGGATATTTGAATAAAATAGCTTGACTCTCACTAGATAATCTTACATGTTTTAACTGCTGTGCGGAAGTCAGCACAGTCGACTTCTGGATCCATGGGTGCGCAGAGCTCTGGTGAAGCTCGGGGCAGCTACTTGATTGTATGCCCCCATACCAAATTCTAGTCTTCTCTTGAGGAGTGTGAGATATACAGCCATTTAAAATACGTACAAATTAGTGTTGATAAAAAACAAGTTTTGCAAAATTACATTGAAAACATTTCAGAGCATATTTTGATTGTAATGTGTTGGTGTTTAATAATTTGTTTTGTAGAGCTGTTTGGGGGATAGCCAGCGTAGAGGTTGCTTGTCAGGAAGGTTGTCGTTGCATTTAGAATTGCTGGTTTCCCCAAACGCTACTAACAACCAGGCAGCTTCGTCGTTGTATAAGCGCTTTTCTGTCTCTCGACTGAGCTACCTGACATTTAAGTTGCGAAGCCGAAGTAAGGCGTTGATTCTCACTCATTTAAAAGTTCGTTTTCACAGATTTCTTGGTGCTGAAATCTTTATTTACAAAATGTTACCGATTAGTAGCACCCGCAAATACTTCGAATATTGCACGGCAACAGAACAGCAAAACGTGTACAGCACGCCAGGCAGAACGAACAACTCTGAAAACATGGTCTCCACACTACAGCTTAAAAGTTCGACTCGTGAAAATGAGGTTAGCGCACATCTGTGGGCGAGCACTCGGGTCACTTAACATGCATTTGCGCGACTCCCTCAGGAAAATTCTCATCAGATCTATGCAGCATGTGTTAGTAGCATTACAAAACGAAGAAGCATATAGTTAGAGTTTTAATGAAATTTAATTTTTGTAATTTCACTCTTGGATGCCGTTCGACCCCCTTCTGCACGTCCCTGTCTGGATCTGAAAAACGAATTTGAAAAGAAAAGTTGAGATCAAAAAATGCAATAAAAAGATGTACTTCACTTTACTTCTGATTTGAATTTTATCAAATCAAGGTCAAAGCTACATCCAGTTTGTAGCGAAGCGAAAAATACCATGGATGAAAATGGTGTCTTGTTTCCATTCTATTTGAACAAGAGCTGATGATACCTACTTAGTAGGCGAAATATATAATCTGTGAGTTCTTAGTATTTGACTCTTTGCTGAGAAATGATTCTTTTCGATAGACAGTGTTGTTTCCATTAGCTGTTATTAAGAAGTAACATCCTATTTTGAAGGAATTCTGGTTTATAACGTTTGAAGTGCGGCTTACCTAGTTTTTGTTTAAACCGCATTGAGCTGATAACATATCAGAACCAATTTTGTGTTGGTCAGAGGATTTGCAAATAACCTCAGTTTTTTGATGGCATACTGATGATTCACCTTACTGATGATGGTACTGTAACATTGTACACCAGCCACGGAGGCATTCTGGGGCAGTTCTCCCTAAATTTTGTTGTACCCAGAATTTTTTTAATTAAATCATAACAAACACAAAAATCTTGCCCCCCAGAGATTTATATTGTTTCCCAAACCTTAAAAGCTTGCTACGGGCCTGGTGTACACCGAAAAGTTTTTGAAATATTCTTTACTTTGTTTGCTTTGGCCGTTATTTTGATTGTTACCAAATCCATGTGCCTGACTGGTACGCACAAAGTGTTAACGGTAAAAAAATTAATGCGAACCCAACATTTCAGTTGTGAAAAGAAGTTAAAGGGGAACCAAAAGTTCTTGCCATTCCACTTTGAGCTAAACTTCGACTTTGCGATGACAACATTCCACTGTAGGCTATGTAGGAAAATAGCTATGCTCGCTTCGACTTGCATAGCTCATATGCCATAAAGGATTCTGAAGTATAATTGAAACACCCACCACCTTGCAAATGAATTTGAAAAGAACGATTATAGCCTCCTTGGTATGAAGATTTCAAAAGCGATTAACTATTGTTGTTTGTTTGTGAATTTTTCAATGAAAATAACAAACATTGATTTACGTTGAACAGAAGAGACACATTATTTTATTTCATTTTTATCACTGAACAATCAAACACAACTATGAAAGTTCTACTCGCCGGAATGTCCAAAACTGGGACCAAATCAATGGCTGTGGCCCTTAGAGAGCTTGGATATGACGTTTACGACTATCTTGAAAACTACATGTATTTGGGAAAAGACTGGGAAAAGATTTTCCGCGATGGAGGAAGCACAGACGATTTTCGTCGGATGTACGAAAATGTCGATGCTGTTGTTGATGTTCCAGCTTTTGCTTATTGGGATGAAATTCTCAAGGCATTTCCCGACACTAAGGTGAATTATAAGTATCGTTTTCAAATGTGATTTACCCGTGAAAAAGTTTTTGGTGAATGACTGTGTGATGCCTGCTGTGATGATCCAGGGATATCTAGAAATATAACTCCGAGTTCTAGCTAGATATCCCTGTGGTGATTACAAGGACGAAAAGCAATGCGTGAAGCAGTCAGCACAATATAGAAGCCTATATATCCAATCACATCATTTGAAATGATGTAACAATGAGGTAATTACATTTTGTACAAAATGTCAGGGCCGCTGTATTCAGTGGCCGCTTCGCAATCGAGGGCAGAAGATTGATATACTGAGTAACTCGGACCTTGGGTGAATCATTAACGAGGAACGCCGTCAGCAGATTAACCATAATTTCTCCCACACCTTCAGGCTTCGGCCTGCCACCAACCGCCGTCATCGCTAAACCACACGAAAGCAATAGATCTCGCAGGCCTATTGTTGGTGATGAATTAAAGGAAGAACTTAACGCCCCAGAATAACATTCTCCGACGAGCTTAAGCAAATGCACAGGCTTATCCATGGCAATGTGATTCCCATAAGATTTGTTCCATGGGATGGTATAGACCAGCGTATTTGAAATTTGGCTTATCGTAAATAATATTACGGTATATAGCAGGAATTTTCTGAAGTTGAACACCATTATTGTGTGCTCAAAGCATAGTATTTTACGTAGTGGTTCAATGCCGTGGCCTAGTGATGCGACACCCCCCAAAAATAAAATGTTTGGGTCCAACTTTGGATAGTGGACCCTCCTAATATGAAGTTGCAGGGTGTGCTAGCCGCGGTTCTGCAGAGACTGGAAATTAGACATGCACAATGTAATGCACTTCATATAACTCAGTGTTTCTCAAACTTTTTAAACCATCGCCCCCTTTTCACTCTCGACACGCCGTTTTCGCCCCCCAAGCCTGATAAAGCAAACACAAGGCAGTCAATTAAATAATTTTATTTAAAGAACGTATTAAATATCTGAACCAAGCCATTGTTTTTATCAACCTGCGTTCTGCAGAGTGTGTGTGTTCACACTATGGGCTTCGTGTGTGCTCATAAACAAATAAATTAAATTAAATAGCTGAACAAAGCAATTCTATTACGACGCTAATATTACGCTCAGAATTCTTGTGAAAATACCTCGTATTCCATTGCTACGGAGCCGGAGCGTCGGAGCTAGGCATTTTGCCAGGAGCCGGAGTTCCAAATAAAAATCAAAATAGCCGGAGCTCAATTTTAAATGTAGGACCGGAGCTGGAGCTATGGCCATATGAGAGGTAGCTCCAGCTCGGGGTCCCTTCCTAGATACTAACGGTTTTGCCAAATAGACTTACGTGCGCTCTTTATAGCACACCAAACGCGATTGTTATGAGTTAAAAAACCCAGACTGCAGCAATGGATCTGAAGCCTTTGATGTTTATTTGGTTTAATGATCGCTAAGGCTGTGACATCGTAGCTGGCAGGCGTGGTGTTACTGTTATTGGTTGAACAACGGTTCTCAAACACTGTTCTAAGAGCCGCATGCAGCTCCCAAGCATCCTTTGTGCGGCTTTTAGCAACCTTTCTGTAACAGATTCTCTTTGAATAGGAGCTGATGATGCTTATATTTTGCAGGCGAAACATATACTGTGTAAGAGCTTGGTGTCTGGTTCTTTGCTGGGAAAGGATTCCTTTCGTTAGGCAGTGTCTGTCTGTCAGTAACACCTCTCATATTTTGTGTAACAGACTTAGCTAGTGCAATAAAACAAAACGTGTCAATTGGCTTGTGGAAAAAATTTTTAGTGCGGTCTCCTAACAAACTCGCAGGTCTGGATTTGGCTCCTTCAGCGAAATGGTTGTGAACCACTGTTGTAGAAGTAAAAAAAACGTAACTACCACAGCATCTTACTTTCTAGTCAGAATGATCAAACCGGGTCTGTAGTAGTGTAGCGATCTAAGAACTGAGCTATAATGAATAGGTGTATAGTAAAATATCCAAAGCTTTTGTAGCTGTGTAGTCATGCTGTCAGCAGGGAGTATAATTAAGATATGATACCATTACAGATTTAAGCGTAAAATGCACTGCACGCCATTGTAAAGTAGGAATTTTTATTAGAAACCATTACGCTTACTAGCAAAATTATTGGCAAAGTTCACTGGAAAACATACATTTACAAGCAGTAGCGTAACATGAAAGTTATAAATAATTGGTAGCAAACTAGCATTGCTTTGGACACGAGTACATTATCAGGAGGGTATAAAAATTAATGCAAACAAATGTGGACTTTTCTTGAAGTTTTCATCTGCGGAAAAAATCTGTTTTCAGCACGGTAACCATCACTCTTATTTTCTACTTAAGCTTTGCGTGTTAAATTGTGCTGTGCCTGCGATTCATCACTGCTTATTGTGAGTGCAGAAGATAAGAAATCGGAAGTTTTCAGCTATTTTTGAAAGGTCAAATGTGAATTTCTTCTCATATAATTTCTTTGAAGAAGGGGTTTTTAATCACATCTTCGTATTTGTGCTAATGCAAATGTGTGCATGTTTGAAAGAGCACATGAGAGTCAACTGTGTTTTGTGCTCGTTGCATGGTTTGCCCGGGCAGCGCTGTTAGCTGGAATTGCAAAGGCTGCAACAGGCAAACCATGCAACGAGTGCAAAACACTTGGTCAATTGGGACTGGTCTGCTTTTAAATGCTCTGCACAAATGTAGTTTTCCAAACAGCCATTTTCTTGGATTCTGCTCGTAAGAAATAACAAAAGGTCCTCAGGCATTGACGGCAAAACCAGCGACTGCCTTTCCAGAAACTGTTTATATTACAGTTATCTCAAGTTACGTTTCTGCTAGTGACTTCTCTGAATGGCCTTAATCTGTGCTTGTTTTTTCGCTGATTTCCGCATGGTAACAGCGCTGCTTGTAAAAAACACCACATTAAATTACTCAAAAAGGTTTGGTGTATTCTATTCTCTTAGTTTTGTGCACTTGATTTAATTCATTTTCTATTCAACTTGAGGCACACCAAGTCAATAAAATATTAATGTGTGAAAACGACCAGACGCCGGATCTGGAGCCATGAAAAAGAGAGCCCCGGAGGCAGAGCCGCATTCATGAAAACCAACAGCTCCGGGGGCGGAGCCGGAGCTGTGTCATTTTTACGATGGCTCCGCAGCCCTGAATAATCCACGCTGTAACCGAGCACGTTGACAATCCAGAGTAAAAATTCAACAGATAAATTGCAGTAGCTACAACCTCCAACGATTCATAGTAAAACAAAATTTGCAAGAAACTAACAAGTCGTAATATTAGGCTACTGAAGTTAACTCAGTGATCGATTAGTGGTTGAGCATTTTCGCCCCTCTAGTTTTTTTTGCCCCCTTGCCATTCAAAATCGTCCCCAAGGGGACGATTCCGCCCACTTTGAGAAACACTGGTACAACTAGATACGTGGGAATCCCATGGGATGAGACGGAAAAAAGTGTCCCGTGGACAAACCTGCAGATGTACAGCATGCCCGCAACAAGGGGGAGGATCGGGCAATTTTTCCCCTCTTGAAATTTTCAAAAATATTTTTTTGTTGTCAGGTACAACAAAAACTTGCCATTATTTCACCCCGAAAATAGTACAACAACAAGTTGCGATCATTTTGGCACCCCAAAAAATATCAGCTGGTTGCGGCCTGATGTACAGTATATGCTCTTTTCTATTTATTTCAAGAGATTGAACCACACAGCTTCGTGGCTTAGATTTAGAGTAGTTGAAGGATCAGGTGCGACGATTTGGTAAAATTTTCTCTCCACTCGCGTTTTCTGAAAGCCGGTTACTTCCTGACAATGTTACCTGAAGGTAAAACTTATTACAGAATATTCACACCTTCGCAGATCATATTAACGATGAGAGAAAACGAAGACGTATGGATTCGAAGTCAAATGAATCAGATGCGTGCTGCTACAACTCCTATAATTCGCCTTATGACTTTCTTGTCTCCAACATACCGACGCATGGATGCATATGGCAAGAGAATGAGTGAGTCGCATGATTAACCTGTTCAATGGTGAGAGTGAACACGATGACAGTAAAATAATATAACACCTTGCTTTAACACCACCACTCAGGTAAACAGACAGCAAATTGCTATTTGCTACTCGCTAAAGTAAGGTCTGGTGGAAGAAATTACTTCAAGAATGGTTTGCTTAAAACACCGACACCTTATAAGCAAAATGAATGACAACCACAAATTTTTACTTAGCAACCCCTGTATCAAAGACATATTAGTTTAAAATTGAAATGAATCTTTACTTCTTTTGGCTTGATAAAGTATGAATAACTTTACCAAAATTGTTTTTCCTTACAAATTCAGTTTCAACTTCGGTCTTACCTCGCTTACGAGCCGTTCCTACGGCATTATGAGCTGTAACCTCTTCAAGTTTTCTGAATTGACGCTTCGGGCTTCTTGGGAACCGGTTTGTCCGGCTTAGCTGCAACGATGAGCAAAATAATGTACTTGATGTTTGTGGCTATATTATTCGAAATAAGATACTAATGGCATATACGTACGCCATGCAAGCAAACGCATTTTGTGCCCCAAACAGTTGCAGGTTAACGGCACTGTCGTATGTAGTTGTTGCGGTTTACGGATGGATGCCTCCTGGAATGCCTTTATTTGGCGAACCCCGAATGAATGAACTCCAAATGAGACTCACCTATCGAAGGCATAACGCTCACGTACTAATGGTAAGATGAAGATTGTATTTTTCATGTTTGTAGTGCTTACAATGGATGACAAATGGAAGTGGTCATTTTAAAAAAAGGCACGAACCACAAAATATAAATGATTCATTGAAATTTTCGAAAACGTTGGTTTTACCTTCAGCGCCATCCAATAAATTATATTTGTGTTCCAATAATTCACTCCTAATCTGTTTTTCCGACTTAAGACAAGATAATTGTAAAACACTTATGACGTGCTGCTTTCCAATGCTCACAATTATACACTTCAGTTTTTCTGTCGCAGAATGCGCCCAAGGACAAGTTGCTGGTATATTCGATAAAGGATGGCTGGGATCCTCTCTGCAAGTTTTTGGACAAACCAGTTCCCAAGAAGCCCTTCCCGCACAAAAACATTCGCGGAAACATAGTTGAGGACCTCCTCAAAACAAACCCGGTTTTCATCAGAATGCAGAGAGAAGCCTTACTAAGTTGTAGCATAATTTTGGCTGCTTTCTGCTTCGGCGGTTATAAATTGGCAAGAGGTTCGAATCCAATATCTTGGTTGAAGAATGCTGGAAATATTGCAAAATCATTTCTAACCAAACTACCACTCTGAAGAACTTCTTTCACGAAACGTTGAAAAATTTGTGAAGGCGTGCTTTAGAGCAGTTTGAAATATTTCTGAATGCAGAAATGAAATATGCGATATTATCACACATAACTGATCCAAACAATGAAAGTTCTATTAACTAAACTTTCAACAAAATCATGTACTTTTGGTGATTTATGTATTATTTTCGCCGCAATATTTTTAAGTTGTAGGACGGGTTCACGGTTACTTATTGGTAAAAACTTTCCCACGACAATAAAAACACTTAAAATTTTGGTGTATTAGCCATACTTATGGACCCCACAGTTTCCGATAACGTTTTTGTTGAGAAAAGGTTTGCCGTCAAAATTGCGCGTTTTTTAAAAAAAGCGCCTATCTCATAAACGCGCAGAGCTTTATGAAACCTGTGGTGGCACTAGCAGCCAAACAGCAAAGTTTTGTTTGTATTTGCAGCACCTGGATATCACGTTGTTAATGAAAACTAGTTTAAAATAGAGAAAAAGTTATATTGTAGTGTGCTTGCATGTCGAGTTCTCGAAAGTGTGGTGGAACAGAAGCATGTCAAACTGCTTCTAATAAAAACGAGCAGATACGATGTATGGCGCTAGATATCTTTGAGTTTGTCGCGCAGCTCAAGCGTGCAGTATGGAACGTCGGCGCAGATGAGTACGTTGTTCAAAAGGTTTTTCTGTAAGTCTATAATTTGGCATATTTCCTGCAAAGAAATTCTAAAAATGTTTGATGAATTTGTGTGTGTTTGTCCACCTTCAGAGACTAAGAACCAAGCAAGTGGCGATCAGAAAATGTGTCAAGCGAGCATTGTCAGATGCATTAAGGATTTTGTATTCAGGTCTTAGCGTTTGCGGCAGCATCTTTGGATTTCTATGGCTGCAATCGACAGTACCAGTCAGGGGCGCAACCAGCTCCTTCATTTCGGGGGGGGGGGGGGGCAATTTTCATAAAGTTTCATTCCAT
>Ga0210059_1008264_pt1 | contig 16472 bp, 9 predicted proteins | sample Ectturendosymbi2_FD_188042 | JGI IMG/M metagenome (GOLD analysis project Ga0210059, IMG submission 188042) | Ecteinascidia turbinata endosymbiont from Florida, USA - Sample 2 (SPAdes) (version 2) | ecosystem: Host-associated > Tunicates > Ascidians > Unclassified | place: Key West, Florida...
ATCGTAAATGCGATTTCAAGTCAAGCAGGGTGTGACAACTGCTTATATCGCGGGTTTCGGAAGATAGTCTTAACTTTACACGAGTCAGCAGCCGCTTTCATTTCAGAACTCCTCATCGCAACTAGTTTCTGCCAGTAATGTTGCTCTTGCAGTTGCAACAGCCAATTTCCAGAGACAAATGATGGACTGGAAGTGGTTTTTATTATCAGCAGTTTTATCAGCAACTGAAAACCTTTTCTTCTGAGCCTATCTGCAGTTTTCGTCCTTACATGTAGACAACTGCGCTGCCAAGAAGCCTTTCCGGCCCGGCGTCGTCGGAAACCTACACCATGTTTCATGAGTCGCAAACAGGCGGGTTTCCGTCTTGCTGTCGTGAAATTCCGGTGGAATTGCGCAACTAATAAACATTTCAAAAAACAACAAAACCACCCAAGAAGATTATAAGTTTATGCCAGTAATCTTGTTCTTGCGGGTTGCGACAGTCCCTTACAGTGACAATGCCAGGGTAGTCGGGTATGATGGACAGAAACTAGTTTTTAAGATCAGCAGTTTTATCAGGTGCTGAAAAGCGTTGGTTGCAACAGCCTGTGTCGTGTTTCATTCATCGAGAAGGTACAAGCGGTTTCCGATTACTGGTGTGGTCTTCTTCATCATCATCGTTGATCTTGTTTGACAGCATCCTTGGCGAACACATACAGACAGTGGTGCTTCGACGAATGAAGCATCAGCGCAGCGTATGGCCGCAAGCACGACACGGGTGTCGTGCGGTGGACTGAAATGACACATCCGCGACCAGAACAAAGCGCCTTGCATCGAGTTAAGGTCTCCCTTGATCGAGTGCCTTGATGGCGACCAATAAAAGATGAACAGCGCACCTGTCGGGTTCTGGAGCGACGCAACAGCGTACGATCTTGCAGAAAAACCAGACCAATACTTGCCGTGTTCACATTATACTCGAAGCTAAGAGGCGAGAAGCAGAAACATACGAGTATACGGGCGTCAGCAAGCAGGTGCGCCCAATGCGGCCGCACTGAAGCCTGACCTACCTGAAGCAGAATGGCAGCATAAAACCGAACCGTGCCCAACGTCAGGCGGCTTCGGACAACTCATGGGAAGATTTGGACTTGAACCTGAAACGCAAATTTATTATCCTTAGTCACTGAAACATCGACCTTGTGTCGGGTTAAAGTTACTCAAAGCGCTTAGTAAAGTACAGTAGCCAGACGATGTGGCGCAAGATTTCAAATCGCCCATTGGATGAGGGTTTACTAAGGCTACTGTCTTTTGCATTGAAAATCATGCTGAAATACGACTGTATTTGCCAAACGTGAATCTCGGGGAAGCGATGCAACCGGACCTGGTTGATTCGCAAATTGCAAAATAATTTAAATCTATGGTTGTTTGACTCGGCTTTTGGAATAAATCAAAGTCTGCACAAAAAACTGGTTTTCCTAAAGCGGAATTTCCTTAGAAAACAAGATTGTACAGCAGTCTGTTTGATTTCGAAAATTTGCAAGGAGCGCTGCAAAGCACGTTCGACGCGGCAGCCTGGTTGGAACAAAAACACTTCCCAACTGCTGGGTATTAACGAGGCAACCGCAGCACGGTGACTGTTCAAAATTCCAGATAACGTCTCTCGTTGTACCGACAAACCTTCATCTATCACTTACGCTCTCTATTTGGTAATAGTGCGTACGTCTATTCATTTGACTAACATAGTGAAATTACCCCTTCACACTATTTTAGAGATGAGCAAAAAGATGGTGCTCAGAAATCTACGGAGTCAAACTGAATTCCTGTCTTCAGCGACAGATCAAAAACCCTCCGCACATTTTTCAAAATATCATGAGAAAAACGCTACAATCGCAATCTTTGCATTCTGTCACGATCGATGAAAAAACGCCGTTACAAGTTGGACGTGTGTTGACGTGACATCACTCTACAGACAACGCACAAACCGCTTGGAAGTGGCGTGAGCGTGAATGTCTTTACAAATGTGGACAGAAATTTACCAAAGAACGTACGATCAACGTCTATTCGAAAACTGCCTTGTGACAACACATGCTTTTATTGTGTAAATTTGAGCAAAGCGAGACTGCATCGCCGTTTCATACTCCTACAAACAGGTGAATAATAAAGCCTTTGGCAACAATTAATATTTGGACACGTGCCGTCTCTACTTTCACAACTGCGCGTTGATGTTAAGATCAACGCATTATGTTCACGAATCAAGACGTTGTATAAAAATATAAAATTTTGCGATACACTCTACCTTTGGGTTTTTGAAGCATCTTTATTTCCTACTACAATGTTTGCTGATGATATTAATTTACATATGTCTGCGTCCAGTATTAAAACTGTACAAAATAAAGATAACTTCAAAACATTGACTGGATTAGCGCAAACAAACTGTCTATTAACTACAACAAAACTAATTACAGTATATTAAACAGACCTAAACATGATATTGCTACATTTAATATCTACATTAACAGCTATCAAATTTGTGAAAAAAATGGCATAAAATATATAGGCATCATACTTGGCAACAAGCTTTGTTGGAAACCACATACTGCTAAGTTAACCTCACAGCTCTTCAAATCATGTGGAATATTATCAAAATTAAGACATTATACCACCCAACCTGCATTAAAAGCTGTGTATAATACATTGATACACCCTTATCTAAATTATGCGTCTTGAACTGGGACAGGGTTTCAAAAACTGCTATTCAACCTCTTGTGAATCTACAAAATAAAGCTGTGAAATTTCTGAAAACATCCAAACAACCACTTTGGAAGAAAGTACATACAAAATCACATAATCAACAATTTATTAAAAATGTCTGCTGGTAAGTTTATGCACTCGTATGAAAACCATCAACTTCCATCACATTTTAGCCAGTATTTCAAATCTATTTACAGTTCATAAATACCCTGCCAGAACTGCAACTGCAAAAAATTTCTGCTTACCCTCTTACCCACAGTACACTCTTCAAGGGCAATGCTCCCTCAAAATCACTGGACCCAAGGTATGTTCAGAAATACCTGACCATGTCAAGTTTTGATCTCACTTTGATTTCAAACGTCTGTACAAAATCAACCTACTCTCTGGACTTCTTGGTGTCAAGTAACAAATGGAATTCATATAACTCATGTGTGTTGTTAATTCCTTGTGTTTTCGTACCATATGATTTTTTCCACTATGTTTTACAATTTATTTTATACTCAGCAGGCACAGTAAAGCTTCCTTTTCTAATGGGGGTCGTTTTCTTCTGTCTGTCATTTGATATTTATTCCAGCTTGTTTTATTATTCTATTATCATTTGCATTGTCAAACAGATGTACATTAATTTCAGTGTTTTGTTCTCTCCACACCTGTGAAATTAAATATCTCATCATGATAACTGTGTACATAGGCATCCACTCATCTGTAAATATCATATGTGCCTTTGTTTTCTATCACCTTGTCTTTTTTTCACATGACTAATGACACTACCGAAAGTTGTATTGCAGGATTGGTAGACTATATGACCTCATGGCCTTTCACCAATCCTTTGTAACAAAGGAACCAGGAAATGTTTGTTGCTTGTGTAGAACTTTGCTCCTGCATTATGCTATAGCTTCTGCATTAGCCTCTACTCTACGCACTGCTGCATGGTCTATTGACTGCATGAACCATCATTTCGTCGTAAAAAAACAATACACTTACGTACTTTGAAAAACGAATTAGGGCACACTAAATTACACGAATCAAACTCGCGACTCACCAAACGGTGCTTGTTTCGCAGTCCAATTTTAACAGGGCTATAGCTAACACAGAGCGACCTGACTGCAACCGTAACAGCAGTACCGGCAAATAAATCGATAGCCAGAAACAGAAAACTGGGCAACAGCGATGCGGTGCAGATCTCAGGTTATCAACAAAAAAATTACTTTTGCGACGCAACGGTCGAATCTCACTCGGAACAAAATCAACAAGAAGTTCATAGCTCGTAATCAGCTGAACACATTTACATGCAACACAAGCTGCGCGTGACCGAATAAAAACAAAATCCTGCGCTGTTTTCATAGCTGATCAGTTAAATTTAGGTCACACGGTCACGCGAGCGGCCTCAGCTGGTCACGCACCGGCTAATCTCTCTCAGAAACGCAACTGTGAAAAGCACACTTTAGAAAGCTCTCCCATATCCATCTGTTCGCACTGCGAACACAAACGGCAGCGTTTTACCTTGACGATTTCGGTCAGCAGCACATGCGTCGAAAGTGCGGTTGTTATGGCTGCTCAACACCTGCCCCGAGATCTAGTGCGGCAAGCAGTAGATTGAAAGAATTGGCTCAACCGCTCAAACGACGAAGAAGCGTGCGTACCACCTGACAGACGGTGCACCCAAGACTGGCCAGCGCTTTTGTTTCAACGCGTAACAGATGCAGTGCGGATGACTGCATGAATGACGTCGGCGCCTTTTTCATGTGGGTTGATTTTTCGAAAATCAACAATTTGAAACCAGAACCCGAATGGCTTCAGCTGGTGGTGGTTGCCTTCAGCGAATTGTTCCCAAGAAAAACGGGGCTGGGGGAACCATGCCGAAACACTTTGGAGAACTGCTAATTAACGGGCAATTTTCATCAATTGTCCGCCCACAACTGACGCAACAATATGTTAGTATAATATCACGCTGCACTTCCCAGCAAATTCTGCCAGCGTTTGTTTTCGCAAAAAAAGCAAGGTGAGTTACAGAACATGTGAAGCTACACCACTAAGCTGAACGACATTTCTAGACAGGTTCTAATTTAAGATAACAAAAATAGCGGGTAAACATTATTGGGTTCACTGGTAAAAATAAAACTCAAACGCCAAGTGGCTGAACTGTGTTATAACTGCAGCAGGTTTAAAAACCCATTAATGTTAACTGTGTCTTACATTAAAGAGGCGTGAACAAGAATGGAGATCTGGCGCAGGCGCTTGAATGCAAGTTCCTGCTATGCTGCTGCACTGACCTTTGTAGAAAGGAAATGCAGAAATCTATAAATCGAAATAGTTCACATTTCAGCGAACCACGACAAGACGCACTCAACTAACTTCTGTGAATATTACTGAAGACTACCCTTTACCATCTGCGGTCAGCCCTGCCGTTTGTTTCCCGCCTGGCTCAGAGCTACCCCGTAGTCTGTGGGTAGCACTGAATAGACTAAGAACTGGCGTCGGCCGCTATGGTACATGCCTGTACCGCTTTGGGTCATGCTAGATACACCCATATGCATCTGTGGCGCTGAGGAGCAGTCGGCCAGTCATATAATCTTCGATTGTAACATCCTTCGCCCTCCGAACTGCCTGGAAGACCTGTGGTCCCTTGACATCAACAACACTAAATGGCTTGAGGACCTTGTGGATTTTGTCTGAACCGCCGCTCACACGCAAGAAGAACTAGTCTGCGGGAGCCTTCATTGGCAAGTCGTGGCATGCTCATGCAGTGCACACTTTTGCCAATTCTTCCTTTCCTAAACTTGCGGCAACTTTGTCTAAATTCGTGATAACTTCCGGCAACATAGAATTTGTGATGGAATTAGTGTGGTACTTTCTGGCCTCATTGCGTCGCATCAGATAGACGGCAGCTATAACCACACACAGTTATCAAATTAAAGCATTTTCATTGTAAATACAAGAGACTTTTCGGGTAGCTGGCACTGCTTGCATTGCCATATGTATGCGATAAAACGCATTATCCGAGTGACACCCACCAATAAAGAGCTCGGTTCCTGTGAGAATTGACGCAGTTTGTTTTGATGTTATTTATCAATGAGAGCACTGCTAACATCAGCTATGACGCTGCCCACAAGGGGCTCGATACAGCTCGACGAAATTTGCGAAATTGGCATTACACGATTGCAATCGCTCTGATTGTTAGTTTCCCGACAGTTTGAATTGGCGCCAGCGCATTTGTAGTCACATGTCTCACCTGCACTGCAGACAGGAGCACTTCCAGACCACAGCAGGTCGGGTAGACACGTCCTTGTCTGGTTTCCTTTGATCAAATGCAATCCATCATGGCAATAGTAAGTGACGTTCGAACCAATTCGATAGTTCTTCTGCTCCGGATAGAAGCTCCCTGAATCGATTGGAACAGGAGCCGGACAACCTGAAGCTACAAATTTAGACTTTTAGACTTGCGGCGGGAGCGATTTCCGCGCCATTTTAAATTTATGGAATTTTGAAAACAGGACTATTTGACTTGAGGTGAAGAAAGGAAAAAAATGTGTTTCAAAATGGTTGTTTTTTTCATTATTTCTTCGGTCGACAACATCACCGAAGCACAGAAGCGTTGTTGCATGGTTTGGAAAAAGTAAGCGATGGTGTTTAAAATGCAAAAAATCAAAGACACACGCACACACCAGTTGGAGTATCTGACATCACACCAGCAATTCGTTAGTCATGAAGACATCAATAATCCTTCTAACAACCAGGAACCTCATGCTGTGAATTGAGGCAGGGGTGGGCAATTCGCGGCCCGCGGGCCACATGTGGCCCGCCAAATCGTTTTTAGTGGCCCGTGGAAGCATTCAGGAAAAAGCTGAAAAATTTTAATAAGTGTGTGAGGTGACATATGTTACATTGAATTGCTTGCACTGGATAAAGTGTATTTGCACAAGAACAGTTAGGCTTCCATGAAAACTTTTTCTGTGTACCGTTATTGTTTGTTTTTTGTTGACTTTACGATCAAATTAGAAGGAACGGCCCTCCGCTAAACGCGGTCTTCTCAAAGTGTCCCCGGAGCCAAATTAATTGCCCACCCCTGAATTAAGGCATTGACCCTTTGCCATGTACCAGCAACAGAAACCGCCAGACAAAATCAGATCTTGTCATGCCTTTAAGTCAACTTTGAACTTATGTCTTGCTGTTTGTACACATTTTTCAAACGCTGACTGACCTAAAGACCGATTTACACCAAGGCTGAGCGTAGCTTGAAACTCTATTCCATTGGGGTTAAATTTCCCGGCCCTGATCAGCTTGTGTTTAAGTCCAGTTTAGTCGATATTGGTCAAACAGCGAACCACCTATCGTTTCATTCGACTGAAGCTAAGCAGCACTGCAAGATTGTGACGCAGAAATTGCCTGATTCACAATGTGTCTGTAACACGTTGCCACAGATTTAGACACTGATGACAAAAAAAGCAAATGTGCAAGTTGATTTCACACGTCTTTAAGTACTGTAGAGATCATAAGCAAAGTTCATATTGTAACGTTGATTTCTTTTCCCGATTTCGTTTTGCTTTTTTCATTTTATTCCCAGCTGATGGAACAATGCGCGTAAGAACATGCTGACCAGAAACGGTCGAAAAACCACGGCAGACGTAATTGTTGCCAAATCAAATGCCGCAGAGAACTCAATGTGTATTTGCTTCGCAGCGTGCCACCTTTGTTTTCCTTTGGTGGAATTCGCTTTACGACAACCGTCTCAGCGCGACCAGCACACAGATAAAGAGCACAAGATGACTCTTGATGGACAGGCCACTTGTTTTAACGAAGCAATTTGAGCATTTTTATCAAACTACTACCCGCCTTGCAAACTGAATCTTTTTCATAATGTCGTTTCATGCACAAACAAGCTCTGTTTAGTAAATTCTATCACTTTCTCACTGTCCGAAGCAACACCTAAAATATAAGATGCAGTACCAAAAACCTCTTGAGGACTTCCTAATTTTCAAATTAAGAAAGTCCTAGTAGTGTATCCAATCATTAAATCATCAAGAGCTGTAAAAGGAGAATGTCAAGAACAATAACAGCAGCAGGTCTTTCACAAATTATATAATCAGTCTTACTTTTTCTTCTACATAATAATCATGTTATTGTACAGCACAATGAACATATCATGTAAACTTTTAACCATAATAGACCTGAAACTTTGGCAGGTTATCAATATCAAAATGATCAGTTGACTGTTTGCTTAAAACAAGCAGCTGAGTCAGTGTTGAAGCTACATCCTCAAAATTTCTAGCTTTATGTGAAGCTTAGAACAAAGTCGCAGAAATCACTCAATGTGCAATAAAAATTGCTTCAAGCACATGTGTGAAATATGGGATTTGCATTACTGCAGCCAGGTGCATTATTGGAGACATATTCACCAATGTCCCTGCAAACATTTATCTTGTAGCAAGCAAAATTGCCTGCATTCTGACTCATCACAAAACTTTACCATTTTGCGCACACTGTGGCACTTCACATAGGAAACGAAGTGCTGCATATCATTAATAACCCCAGGTGATATGATTGTGACAACTACCCTACATCACCATGAAGTGACATTTATCCAGAGATGTTCCCTGTAGGAAAAGGTGCAGTTGCTCCCAAAACTTTTGGACAGAAATTATTGAACATTTTAGCAAAAATTGTCACGCTTCATGTAAAGGCAGTTTTTATTCCAAGTAGGCAATTCCTACTCCCTCACATTATTTTTCAGGCTACAATTATCCCCACCTGCTAGTATCAACATGCTATGTCTTTAACAGAAAACTTTTGACCTGCAGTAATATGAAGGACATCACATAACGATTTGAAATTATTCTGATAGCTCAGGCATTATGGGGCAAAGGATCAACAGCAAAATTTTGCACACTTGAAAAAAATCGGTTTCAGATTAAGGTGCACCTAAAAAAATGTGACTCTTACGCAGCAGATTAAACACAAGACTACTGCTATGTAAATTGCAATACCCTTGAAAAAATATTGTCATTCACCAAAGAGCATGAATGCACATGGAGTTATTTCCCACATGTCAATAAATACTTGCACAATATATGTACCTAAACAAACAGGAGGTTGAGGTGGAGTCCATGCAAGAAAATTATCCATATTTCTGAGGCATGTTTGGGTGTCATGCAAAGAAGTCATTACAAAGCCTTCTTTGCAATAGTATCTTAGAACAGAGTTTTCATAATAGAGTAAATCCATGTTTACTGGTGGCGTCCTGAAACCATTTTCAATTGTATATCCAGGATCTTTGCAAAATACTGTAGAACCTGCAACACAAAAATCTCTATACAGATATGTGCACCTCAAACACAAGCAGTATTAAGTAATTTTGTAATATAAACCTTGATTCTGCACTCTGTTTCATGTGCCCCTTGTAACTGCTTATTATTCATGGAAAAAACATGTTCAATCCTGTATATCTAATGCCATGTTTGCTGGAAATAAAAACCATCCTTACGGTCACACTTGCAGCACAAGCATTCTGCAATTTGTTCAAAAAACAAACAGTGCAATAACGCAAACTAAAAAACATGTGAAATGATTCAGATACAACTATCCAAATGCTCTTGATTGGCGTTACTTCCCCATTATAATGTAACCTCTACCTTTGCAAAGTTTGATTGCAACAAAAAGATAAATTTCCTCTGTTGATTATTGCATCACTTACTGCACAATTGTGCATTGTGACAAATATTTCAATAATGCTTGAACAGACTCACCTAATTAACTTTAATAAAAGCACCATTAGGTTTACGTATTTCTATTGCCACATATCTAACTTTGTGTTCTTTCATGTATCTGTGTGTTCCTTGTTACTGCCATGTATGCTAATTCTACTGCAATACCAAAATGGGAGAGCACTACGGAACAAAGTCTTTACAACCTTGGAAAAATGTCAGGAAGTTTGAAAGCAAACTTCGTTCAGAACATCTTTCTATTCTTCATGAAGAGTATGAGTCAGTTTTGTGGAAATGTATACAAATACAGGTACAGATGCAACTCAACACAGACTACAACATTATTCATGACCGAACAAGATACACGTTGGGTACTTGCAATGATGAATTTGTTGACAATTAAAAGCTCAAAAAGGTTTTCTATAGGCTTTAGAGCAGGGGTCACCAACCCTTTTGAAACTGCGAGCTACTTCTTGTGTACCGATTAATGCGAAGGACTACTAGATGATACACACTTCTGAAATAAAATTTTTTCTCAATTTACTTTTAATTATTTTAGTATTGATATTCATTAACACTTCGAGAGCCTGCGTACGATATTTCATACTTTGAAATTGGCTTAAAACCAGCAGTTGTCAGTTGCCTTACCAACGCCCTAGCTCCTCCACCGATTGCACTAGAGAGCTGTTCAAGCGCTCAAATGGATCGGCCAGTCTTCTAGTCTGCACTCGAAAAAAATTTTTTGGTTGGGGGTTGTAGATTTTTGATTTTTTTTGTGACGGACGTCATAAATGAAGTAGTTTTTCAGACATTTTGGCTCATGTTGCCTGGCCTAGGGCCCAACCGCTAGGCCAAAGTATTTCGTTGAAGTTTTCATTGGAAACTAGGCTCAAGTCCGAGTCTTTTGAGCCTTTGACCAACCTTCTAGCATTTCTGGTTCAAAAGTTATGATCTTAAATAAACAATTTAGTATCTAATCAGTCAAAATTTTTTATTAACTTAGATCATAACTTTGGACCCAAAACAGCAGGTCATCCAAAGTATCAAAATACTCGGATTGTAGCCTAGTTTCCAATAAAAACTTCAGCAAAATACAACCATCAAACAGTTGGCGCCCAGGGCCAGGTGAAGTTTTAAGTCCTCCACAAAATGTCACTCACAAAAAACCCGTACCCCCAACAAAATATTTTTTTCGAGTGCAAACTACAAGACTTGTCACGTCTTTTGACACTTCAACCAGGTCCGTAACGCGAACCGGAGCAGAGATATTCCCATGCAAAGCCACGTGCGATCCAGCTGTTTTTTTGCGAACCGCTTGAATTAACCCGAATGTCAAAGTGTTAATGTGAAGACATTTATCATGCTAATATTATTTTTAGAACAGGCCCGCAGGCGACCTATTTCGTCCTTGTGAGCGACCTGGTGCCCACGGGCACCACGTTGGTGACCCCTGCCTTAGAGGAATCAGCCGATTGGGCTCTGCCTTCATCTTTTTGCGATGATTCAAACTTGTGCATATCTGTTTTCAAGTAAATTCACTCCACAGGTGAAATAAGCAAGGAATCAATCACAAATTTTAATAGGAAATTGATTTCACATAAAGCAATGCATCATTAGTCCTTACATCTTATTCAAATAGATTCTATTTATTCTTAGATTTGGCCTAAAATACCATGAAATAATTCATGCCGTCAAATGAAACTGTCAACTTGACAATCATGATTTCATTCAAGCTTTTGAAGATGGGAAAGCTATGGCTTTGAACCACCTTTTTGGTCATAACCTATGAATCGTTCGCAGTAGAGACACAAAGACATCTGGGAATGGGAAAACTGATGTGCTTTTCCATAAAAAAATGCACGTTTACATTCAATATCTCTAACAAAATGCATTTTCCTGTTTTTTCCTCAAATTTTAGTAGTAGTTTTAAAGATTTGGTTACACTCTCACCAATATGCATTTTCAAACAGTTTTTTTGGCTTGGAAAGCTTGCAAGTAGTCCAAGTAACCAAAAATTCACTCATTCTATTGTTGAGAGAAAATTGGTTTGTTTTTTTACTTTTGAGACCAAAGTGACCATTCATTTATTTTAACGTCATCTTTTGGTCATAACTCACAAACTGTTAGCAACAGAGACAGCCCAGGGATTCAAATATTCTTTTTGACAATATAACAAAATTACTTTTACGTACAGTGGCATAATGAAACGTTTGAGCCAGGGTAGGAAAACTTAGCTGAAGAGGGCCCACTGGCCAACACTCAGAAATAAAGTTGAGAAATGATAGTGAATGCGGATGTGAATGTCCATACTAAAACCTGAAATCACCGGAAAACACACAGAAAAATGCAAAATGACAACAACCTACTGAAAACCAAAAGAATACCAAAATATGTGCTAAGTGGGGACCCGGTTTTTACATTTAGCTTGCCTGGTGAGGAGTTTTGCACCCTGTTTCTTGTCAGTTATGCCATTGTTTATGTATGCACTCTTTGAGCAAAATTAGTTTTTACAAGTTTTCTAACCACTTTCTGACTCAAACAAGCTTTCTGCTACTAGGATTGAAGATCTGTTTTTTAAAATTAAGGTTTCAGCATTACTGGGGTAATTTTTTTAAGAGAAAAAAATTCAAAATTTTACTTGTATGTTAGATCCAAAACTGTTGTGCAAATGTCACTTTGGGGTGCACCATAGCAATTTAAAAGAAAAATCCATCAAGAAATGGTGTTTTCCCTCTGTAAAATCATGATTTGTTCTGGTTCAAGAATGCAAAATTGATGAACATTTTCTACTGGTTGCTTTGACAAACCTTTACTACTTCATTGCAAACAATATCTTTTTAGCTTCTACTTCATCAGCCTTGTCAAAATTAGTTTCTTCATTATCTGAGCCTTTTCAAAATTAGCCTTTTGAATCTATGGATCTAGTCACTTTTTATAGTATGGTGTCTCCTCCACCTCAAAACAATTATATAAATTTCTTTTGAAGATTGGATGTTTTTGACATTACTTTGAAAGCAGTTAGCTGGATGTTTGTTAAGAACACTTTTATATGTTTAAGATTTTGATGTAGCTCTTCTAGCTCTCAAGTTCTAACCAGCAATGTATTCAGAGCCACTGTTGTGGCTTCCCTATCCCCAACAAGTGATGTATAGGCAAGAAAGCATGTGATAATATATTGCTGCACTCAGAAATACATTATTTGTTATCAAACATTACATATTTCACAAGAATCATACCTTGGCTAATATCTTCCAATAGGGTCAGAAGCAATGCAATTACAGCAACATCAGCTCGTCTGTTTTCAAACATTATATGAAAACACCACCAGTTTATACAGCACTATGCAACTGAAAAATAAATCTGTAAGCAATACCAGGAAAGAAAAAAAATTAAACTGGTGTGAACTTGCAATAGTTTGCAATTGAAACCACTGGTGTGAAGGACCACTGATCCTTTCTTGAGCTGCCATGCAAAGATCCTTGTTGATATGACTGGAGACCACAGGGAGCAACAGTGGTTCCACCAGAGCCTTTCCCTACCTGTGGCAGAGGGAATGATGCCAGTATATTGGCCTGTGTGCAAGTTTGATCTGATTTTAGCCATCCCTGCTGTATTAACCAGTATCACAACCTGCCACTTGCCTTTGTTCAATGCATAGCCATTGCTTTCCGAAAGTTTGTGCTCTCCATAAGTGTTGTTGTCCCCTTGTGCAGTGATATTTCACTCTTTTTTTAGCTATCTTGATTACTGCATGGCTTACGATGAAACTACAGTGTTGTTATATCATGTTTCGTCAGCTGAAAACTTCTGAGGTCATCTACTACTGAAAAAAATGTAAATTTTATGAATTGTTTTCCTTAGTAAAACACCAGCTTTGACCATAGCATAAAACACAATTTTAGAGAAACAATCATAAAATAAATTTGAAAAGCATATTAAAACTAACACTTACAAGGTTAGTATGATTTGTGCTAGTATGACTCACTCAAAGTGGCTGCTTAAAATCAACTGTTTGACGATTGGTGCTAATTTCAGCTCTTTTCTTTACCTTTGGTGTAAACACTAACAGCTTAATGGTCTTAGTATGTGTAAGAAACTATAGTTCGCATGCTTTCTAAATTTTGTTTTAGGATGGTTTCTCATCATTAAACCTGTAAGCTTTTGGTGGCAATTTATAGGACTGAAGATGCGCAACTGACGTAAAATCCATTTCCTAGTAGAACGCTTTTCGCAGATAATGAGATGGCACATTGAAGTGGTTATGCACGTCACAAACTGTTTGAGAGCAGATTTAACTGCTTTTGCCCTTACGGAGAATTGTCACTGAAATGTGGATAGGTGCAGCTGAATCATCACAAAGTTATGAAAACAGTGTATGGCAAGTTAAGTGGATTCCTCAAAATCTCACAATCAATTCTTAACAATTCAAGGAAAACATTATTGCAAGTCCACAACAAAAATAATTAAAACGTGCTATAATAGTCTTGGAAAAATTAAGTTAATATATTGTGTGGTACTGATCTTTCAGAAAGATCTATTGCCATCATGTTTGTGCTATTTATTACGTTTTTATAGCCAAAAAATTCATGTAAAATGTTTTTCTATGATTCTCATAAAATGTTCATGATAAGATCGTTTTCCTAAAGGTTTAATAAGATGCAAAACAGCTGCTTTCAATCGACCAATATTGACTTTTATAAATAATGATGAACACTTGCTTGGTGCTTAAAAGGCTCTACTGCAACATTTCATTTGTTTGTTTTACTTTTCACGTAGATTTATTAAATTAAGCTAATTTAAAAACAAGCCAATCCTAAACTTGTTTTGGACTATTCTATTTGAATAAGGGATATAGTAAGCTTAATATTAGTGAAAGCTTCTTGTCCGAAATCCTGAAAACGCCACTGAGGTTTTTAGGATGAGTGAATGTGGAGCATACAATGAAATTTTCACTGATAATTATATGGCCGTAAAATGCAATGGAGGGTGAACAAAATGGCACTACTGACTGCACATGCGTCAGAATAACGGATTAACAACATGAGATATATTGCAAAGACTATTGCAGAGATAAGCAGATAACACATTGAAATGGTTATGCCAAAGTTGTCAAGATCTGGATAAGAGAATCACTCAAAAAAAACACATGTGGCAAAAGATGAAGGACATCATAGAAATCAGAAAAAGTCTAAATTTGCATATGGAAAAATTGTTGAACAAATGAAAAGAAGTTTTAAATCTCCAACATGTCGTACATTATACTCAGCCTAGATTGCTTTAAATCTTGCACCTTAACACTTTGGCGTCCGGCTGCTTTCGGGAATTTTCGAAAAAAAATGCCTAAATGCATGTGGCTTTGCGCGGGAATTTCTCTGGTCCGGTATGCTCTACTGACCTGGTAAAAGTCTCTAAAGACACAGTAAGTCTTCTAGTCTGCACTCTAAAAAATTTTTTTGCTTGGGGGATGCGGGTTTTTGTGAGTGATGTCATAAGTGGAGGACTTTTAGGCCACCTTGCCTGGCCCTGGGTGCCAACCCGTTAGGTGGTAGTATTTCGCTGAAGTTTTTACTGGAAACTATGCTACAATCCGAGTCTTTTGATACTTTGGATGACCTGCTGGGGTTTGGGGTTCAAAAGTTATGATGTAAGTTAGTAAAAATATTTGACTAATTATCTAATTAATTAATTAATTTGTTTATTTTAGATCATATCTTTTGAACCAGAAACGCTAGAAAGTCGATCAAAGGCTCAAAAGACTCGTACTCGAGCCTATTTTCCAATGAAAACTTCAGCGAAACACTTTGGCCTAGCAGTTGGGCCCTAGGCCAGGCAACATGAGCCAAAATGACCCTAAAACTACTTCACTTATGACGTCAGTCACAAAAAAGCTGCACCCCCCAACCAAAAAATGTTTTTTCGAGTGCAATCTGCTAGACTGACCGATCCGTTTGAGCCCTTGAACACCTCTCTCGCGCAATCGGCAGAGGAGCTTGGGCATTGGTAAGGCAATCGAAAACTGCTGTTTTTTAAACCGAAATCGAAGTACGAATATATCGTACGCAGGCTCTCAAAGTGTTAACTTGGTAAGGTGTTTTACTGTGTTGCCGACGTTATTTTCAGGCAATAACGCCTAACCGAGTGCTTCCTTTCAATGCACTCTTTCTATGAAAGTGTTTTTCTCTTTACAATACAATGCTCGTCAGCAAGCGAGACCTTCGGCTTCAGCGTGCTCTTTATGTGAGAACATTCTCTTTATGCGCCTAGAGGCGCTGTGAGGAAGTGAGGGGCGCGTGGTGAGAATAGTAGCAATGGTCGGACTTACACTTGAAAAGACACGAAAAAAATATATTTATGATGGAAATGGCCATGAAATAGTTAATTTGCTTATTTGGGAACTTCACTTGAATCCAACACGACTGCAGCAGCACACAAAATGGTCGTGTACAACCCAGCAGAAAACCGAAGGTAAAATCAGTATAGTCAAATGAAAAGTTACAGTATGATTGGAAGTGACTACAGATACACCTGGCCTGATACAATTCAAATAAAAGGGTCAGTTTGCCATTTACATGGCTTGGTTCTGAGTCTCGTAGTGTAGCAGTTATCATGCGTTGCGGCTGCTATGCCAGTGGTTTTCAGTTCGACTCTCACCTTGCTGACCTTACTTTTTTTCTTCACTTTTTTCAGACTTACATGTTACCTTTGCAGGTTAGTGTTATGGTTTGGTTGGCAAAAAGAGCCTAAACTTACCAGTGCTGTCTGTACTGTAGCTTTCTTGAAATGAAAAAGAAAACTGAAAAGGAACTACTGACACTGTAAGATAAAAGGATTATTGATTTTCACAGTTAAGTTTGCAGTTGTAGTTTTACCTGTACTACTGCTAAGGTTGATATCTATGGTCAAGCTTTCCCAATGAGAAAAAAAAACGACTGCCTCATTGGGAAATTGAATTGCAGCACCCTACAGTACAAAATTTTGGGCCCAATAGACAGATGGTGCCGTCAGAAAGTCACTTCTCGCCCGCTGATCAGTGGCGTAACTGAT
>Ga0210059_1008265_pt1 | contig 16471 bp, 9 predicted proteins | sample Ectturendosymbi2_FD_188042 | JGI IMG/M metagenome (GOLD analysis project Ga0210059, IMG submission 188042) | Ecteinascidia turbinata endosymbiont from Florida, USA - Sample 2 (SPAdes) (version 2) | ecosystem: Host-associated > Tunicates > Ascidians > Unclassified | place: Key West, Florida...
TGGAGCTACTGGCCAAGCAGCGTTCGACGCTGGCGAAATGCAAAGAGATGCATCCACATGCCGAGCCAGATCACGGGCAGCCATATGCAATGCAGCGAACTACATTACATTGGTTGCGCGTTCCTAAATAAAAAAAATGATGCTTTAATACTCCGTCTGCTACACTTGCCAGACTTCCTGTTGATCTTCGTTTTATATGCTTGTCACATTCTGTTTGATCTTCGTTTTATATTCTTGTTCCATTCTGTAATACTGCGCTGATGCCACTATTTTCCTTCCTATCTACCTCTATGGTTAGTCAAACCACCCCCTGTACATAGGCATGCCTTTCCCCACTGTTTTTTGTTGTTGTTTTTATGCTTATTTCATCTGACGTTGATTTGTCGCTTTTTGTTACTTTTATTACTACTTGTAAAACGTCTTCAATTAAAATTTGGTTTGTGTTAGCAGCAGGGCTGGCTGAAAACTTGACCCAGGTGGTCTTTCGCCAACCCTTTGTGATTCAATACGTTAGAACACGATTACTAAGCTGCGAAACGTGAAATTTCTTATTTTTTATATTTTTTCATCACTATATAATGAACTAGTGATCTCTGATGTTATTGTATTTCCTCTTGCTGCTTCGTGTTATTTCGTGATTTGAGTCACAAAAATGCATGATTAAACCATACCATACCTATGTACTTGTACAATGTAGGGGAAGGTGGGGCACAGTCGTCTTTTTTGATTATTCAAAAAGTTGAAAACGTTGAACTTTGAAATTTCCATGGTAATTTTGTCTCATACCAGCCGTAGTACTAAAGTGAAATTTTCGATGATAGGCAGCCGTTGTTACAAGTTACAGAGAAAGTTGTGTTGGTGCTACCAGAAAGTAATTTATAAAATCGCATGTAGATTTGAGTTTTGCCCACGTTAAGCAACATCTTCTGTTCTGAGTTTTTATGACGTTGTAGTCAGGGCAGTGCAACATTATTTGATAATGCCAGATTTTAAATTATCTTTAAGTTAAGTTGGTACTTCTTCATTTTATTTTTTAGGTATGCATGGGGCACATCTGACAGAAAAAAATGGGGCACACTCGACACATTGCCACTAGGTCAGTCTAAACAAGGTAAAGCTTGAGGGGTTATATTGGAATGCAGTACAGAATAATTCTAATCCACAAGCATTTTTAGGTTTGCTATGTGCTTAGAGGCATATTATATTTGTATGGTAAAGCATGAATTTCAGCACACTGCATTGGTTTCATTGAATATTTGGTAATCATCAAATTTGTTTTGCCATGTTGATAGTGAGTAATTAGAATGTGAAAAAAGTGGAGAGGCAGTCAGCAAGTGCCTACTTTACATGGGATATCACATGAACATTATGCAATGCATGCAACCCAACTTTGTTTGACCGGTCACGTGTACCCCATGCTCATGTCGAGTGTGCCCCATGCCTGGGGCACACTCGACAGAAAAAGTACCCTTTTTAAATTGATTGTAAAATTTTTTCTGAAGGGCGTTGTTTACATGTTTTGGCATGATATTGTGTATATAGAGTTGCTTTATTGTGTGACAAACTTTGAGCTTGTTTGGACTTGAAATAAAGTAGTAGTGGTTGAAAATGCAAAAAAGTGTTGACTGTACCCCAACTTCCCCTACATGAAATAATTACTTTTTGTTCTTGTTTTGCAGCTGTGTTTAGTGGGACGGTTCTTATTGGGCTCAATTTTGTAATCTTGAGTTTTGATCTTAGCAGCAGTATGTAGCTTACCTGTTTGTTTCATATGTCGACTTTTGCGCAGGACTGAAGATGCTTAACACACGAAACTGGTTTCCTTAGGCAATAAATTGCGATTGATTCGCTTGGTGTTGGTCACTGCTGTAATTTAACTATTATTGCTAAATGTGGTTGATTACCAATTGTTATTCAGCAATGTTTGTTTGAAAGAATATGCTACATCACTATATCAAAAAAGTATTCAATCCAGGCATGAAGTAAAATTTCAATAATCACAAAAAAGCAAATTGTCCTTGAAAAAATTTCAAGTGATCTGGCATCTCTACGCCCGGGGCAAGAAGCAAGTTTGGCAACCCCATGTTGGAAGCTGAGGTCTTTCGGAAGCAAATGTACTGTATTGAAGAAAGTATGTGCGACATTGTTGGGACTTTTCGGCGCCCGGGGCATTGTCCTCCCTTCTTCCCCACGTTACGTCCCTGCCCTTCCTAATTCCTTTTTGAGAAAAAAACAGGTTCCTCTAACTTTAGTTTATACATAACACCACGCAATTGATTAATAAGTGACTGAGTGTAACCGTAGCCTTATTGCGTGTCTTAGTGAAGTGGCAGCTTTTCGGGGGTGTGCGCTATCCATTGATGATAGAAAATATTCTCAATTTTTGTCTGTTTCGATGACTTGACAATTATTTCGTTTGAAGATATATTATAATAATAGTAATAAAAGTTTTTTATTGCGGACTCGTGGTTCATATCACAGACACAAGAGCACAAAAAATGGTTAGCTATACAGTAGCGCATTACAGAATCGGTGTTTGCACATGACCAACATTGAGAGGAGCAAAGCACTTTAACAGCACTTATTTTTGTAAGCTTGGTTTGTACACATTGCACGCTCATTTTTTTACTACACAAAATATATACTGATGAGACGCGAACACCGAAACAATTCACCAACAACTACTACATTTGGTCTTCATCATGCAGGAGTGTTGAATAATTGAGGAAAAATGAAGATTTGTAAAAAGCATCAGACATTTGAAGCGATCGAATAAAAAAGTTAGATGAAGATGCGCATCGTACAAAAAATCGATACAAATTGTTTCTCAGTAAGGCATCAAAGGTCCAACACAATGGCTGACCTAATGTAGGCGAACACTCACATTTCTGGGTATGTAATGCATAATTCGGTAGGCATTGTTATACGCAGCACGTAAGCGTTTCATACTGATCTGTGTCTATTTGGTCCACAATTGGCCAGCGTACTTGGCATGCAATAGACACGAAATAGAGTGTTTTTTTACTGCAGGAGAGCACTGATTAAAAGTGCCTCAGAGTTTGTTTGATACACAGTACAGTGATTTCACTTGTTTCTGAATATCATCATCCTTGAGTGATTGAAAGCAACTACTGAAAATATTAAAATTCCTTTTTGAGAAACAATTAGGTTCCTCTAATGTTAGTTTAAAAGTTTCACCTCACCACCGGTTATTTGATAAGTACCGGATTATAATGAACTCAAACACTTTATGTTCTCACGGAAGACTAAATATACCTACAAACTTACATTTTTAGGACTGTCCGCAAACCAAAAAGTTGGAAGGACTTGGTCTCTGCGGGTCACTTTTTCATACACAATACCACTACCATAAATCCAATGCAGCGGTTCCCAAACTTTGTGAAATGTGTCCCAAATCTGACTTTGGTGAACATCTTGCAACCGAAACCTCAAACAGCGCATATTTAAGGTGAAAAAACAATGGTTGCATGGATGATTTTGACAGTACGTTGCGAAGTACGTTTTCAATATCAGCAATCTACACTTGATGCAATTATTTTATTTTCATTTATGTATTTGCCTCACACTCGTGGTCCATATCACAAGGATAATCGAATAACACAAGAGCACAAAATGGTTAGTCATAGCGCATGACAGAGTAGGTGGTAGTTAATAAACACAGTCAACACTGAGAGAGGAACACAACACTGAAAAGGCGCCCCAACTATAACTGCATTTGTTGATCGTTATACAGGAACTCGGCAGTAATTCAGTCTAAAGTGAAATCCAACAGTGATTCAGTCTATAATGAAAAACATTGAAAGATCTTGAAGAGGAAAAAACGTTGGAAATATACAACGCAGGTGTGCATCGCCTCGGCGCGACCATTTTTTGACCCTTCGCAACCCGTAATTTTGGAAACACTTACCTAATGGAATCGTGACGTTTATACGATTATTAGATATTCGTAGCGTTGGAGGTGTGTCACAAACAGGCAGAGCCTCAGGAGCAGGTTTTTACTTTGATGAACTACCAGTGATTACAGAACCGTCGCCAGAAAGTCGTCAATATGGGGGCTTTACGTTTGTGCGGGGGGATTTACGTTCGTGCAGGGGGGCTTGACATTCAAATTTGACAAAAATTCCACTAACTTACAGTGTTTCAATGTCAGGTCTTGGAGCTTTGCTTAGGGGGGCTAAGCCCACCAAAGCTCCCCCGTGACTAGTGCATTATCACCACACTTTTCAAATGCATGGCTGCTTAATTCTTAGTCGAAACCATGAAGCCCAGTTATGACAATCAAAATTGTGAATATAAGATGTGCTGGTCATCGAAACACTGGTTCGCCTCATCTGTTTGATTTAGGCAAATATTTATATTAATGCTATTACGTCCATTCAGTGATCTGGGATATTCGAGATAATTAGCGTTATTTTACTTTTTACAAATGCTCGTCTTGGTGCTTGAGATTTTTCTCTAAACTCAGTATCGTTTAACGTTGTAACCACACTGACCAGCTTCACTACATTTGAACCATATAACTGTTTGTTCTTCATAATGCTACACAATCCACAGCAATCTTTGGAATATAACACTGCAGTAAACGTCGGTTATTCCAGATTCGAATTTGACCGACATCCGAGTTGTTTCTAACCAAACGTTACATAGGCCTTAAGATTTTGGTAAAATTCACCTAAATTGAACACAAAAATGATCCAAATAGAATTTAGTGGAAAAATGAATCCATTGATGTATTTAGACTGACGTACCAGACGTCGTAGTAATCGTGATATCCATTCAGTTATGAACAGTCGTGTGTTCGTGGATTTTAAAATACTTGGTGGTGAACTACTCTGTAATTTACTACCTGAGCCAATGAATGTTGACACTGCTCTCAAACGTGTTTATTACATCACAAACGTATCAAAAATGATCAGGTGATGTTATTCCGGGTCACAGCGTCCAAGTGTAAAGCTTGCATTGACTCGGTGATAACTCCTCTGCACCTCCATTCTATTTTCTCCTCAAACCGCGACTATATCGCTGAAGGCAATTTAAAAAAAGAGAGAATTGTTGTAAGATGAAGCAGAACACGGGTCGATAGAAAAAATCAACTGACTTGTAGTGTTTCTATTTTGGGCACTTAAAACGTTTTGGGGATATGACCCCAAAAGGCCCCTATGACGACGGGGCTGGCGCTGACGTGGAGCAACTTAACAGGAAAATCCGGATTGCGAGATAGAAAATACCAAAATTTTTTCGGAATATGCGAAAACCCGCATTAGTCGAAATTGACCGTGTAGCACAACAGAAGCATTCAAAAAATCCTGCACCAAAAGTATGCTACTATTTGCAAAACCTGCTCTCATCTTCTGAAGGGACAAGCACTTCTTCATGAAATGTTACGAAATTGTAATATGTGTCGAAACTACGTACAAACATTCTTTATTTTCAAAAAATTTTGACAAGGGACGCAGTTCCCAACCTAATGACGTGACCTTAGATCACTGGTTCCCAAACTTTTTCCGATCGCGTGCCATTTGTGGGTCCCGTACTGTCACCACGTACCACCTTGTTCCAGGAAAACACAATCTGCCAAATATCATTCGATCAAAAGTTTGGTAAACCATAATTGACACAAATGTGACATGAACAAAGTGGCTGTGAGAAATTGCAACGGCTATTTTTTAAACCGACAAGGGTATGTACACAAAAATTCTGGAATTTATTAACAGAACCCAGTAAAAACTATAGCTGTGGATATAGTTTTTGTGAAGAAAAACAGAATGCAGGTCTATTCGTGTACCACCTTGAAGGCCTGGGCGTACCACAAGCGGTGCGCACGCCACAGCCGGGAACACTTTCTTAGATGGAGTTCTACCGGGAGCTTTGAAATCCAAATCATTCCACAGCATTTGCAATGAGGGTGTGTATTAAGTAAACAAAAGCAAAGGCAGAGCAACCGTTAAGGCAAAAATATCGTTTGTATGCTGATAAGGACGTAGGTGGATTGAACGTGAACTTTTCCTCGAAGCACCGACGATTTGGCAGACACGGACTTCTAAAGCAGTACAGCGATAATCATCACTTGATGAACATCGTCACACAAAAAATTGAAAAGCTACTTACAAAATATTACATGCAATGAATAATGCACACAACCCAACAAACGTATCAACAACACTGGACAAAAGTAATCCCGAATTCAGTGAATGAACTAGAATAGATGTCGATAGCAGCCGTAAACTTTGGGTTAAAATTGTTGATGCCAAGACGCAAAAACATGGTTAGAGGGAAGAAATACGCAACATTTTAATAGATTTAATTAATATAACACAACAATTTATAAATCAAAACCTGCATCACAATTTTTAGGCCACTGCGGCATTTTTTGTCAATATTTGAAAAAGCGCGTTTACTGCAAGAAATTTCCTATGACAACTAAAAATCTCCGTTTTTGCACAAGGTTATAATTTTTCATTAGCAAGGAAGTCGCGTAAGTTAAAAAAAATTGCTTTTAATATTTGAAGATACATTAACACCATGAAAATCTACAGGCGGTTGCTGAATGATCGCAGACTAGTAGTTTTTTTTAACTTTTCGCTGATACCGAAATCGCGGTTTGCAACTGTGCATACCGAACATTACATAACAGGCTAACATATAATCCAAGCATTATTTTTATACGGTCCAATCAAAGGAGGTGATTTCACCCATAAATATTGTACAGCCTAATATTGTCCACAACCAGAAATAATACCGCCAGCTTATGAAAATGACATTTTTACATACACTTTTAGCTGCAACTCGTTTGGAGGCTACCTTAACCGAACCTCCTGTGACCGACTCACCGAACACCTGAAAATTCGAATTAACGGAAAGTGGATTGATGGCTTGTTCGGTCAAACCTGACCACACAAGGTTTTTTTAACCTCGTTTTGATCAAAATATGAAACAAGCTTGCTGATAACAACTGAACAGTCTGTCAAAATCCGGTACAACAAATAAACACAACATCAAGCGAAGATGTGCATAAAGAAGGGCGGTTTTCAGATATAAGAGTGGTACTTCTAAAATCAGTAACCTTGACTGGCAATCTGACCACAAGCTTTGAACAATGGCACAAATCACTGATAATGATAAATATACAACGAAAGTCTACGCAAGGCAACAATTTGCAGAGAAAAATTCATGGACCACAGGTACTAATTAGTATTGGCACCAGCTGTAAACAAATAACACTGCGAGCTGATAACACAATAACAGTAAATAGATAGATGCGTGAGATGTAAAGCAATGCGATGCTGAAGTAAGGTGTGATTTGCAAATTTGTCGGTTTCACAATTCAACATCATACCAGATGTTTCAACTTTCTCATACGTAATGAATGTTTAAAACACCTACTCTTCGGAAACCACGTTCTTGTTTTTAGTTATTACCATAACCAAAGTTAGAAACCATCTGGGGCACCACCTTTCCGAGAATCTGAAGCTGCCAATACCGTTCCATCTTCTTTAATCAAAACTGCTTGAACAGCGGTTTTGCCGAGTGGTTTTGCTTTGGTCTCGTGGCCTTTGCTTGATAAACCGTTTATCACAACCTGCGAGGTGCAAACAAACTTATGAGTTTTAGGTAAAATTAAGTCCATCATTGACGATGGACGCGCACACGTGCCACATCTTGAAAGAGCGTATCACACCTTTAAAGCAGCCCCATTCTTCGTTATTTTACTAAATCAGGAGTAAGCGCTGAAAAATGACGGTAAATAAAAATGAGCCGAATTACAGGCCAAGGGAACTATAACGACAATGGTCCACAAGATTGTTTCACTTTCTAGATCGCATTTAACATTTTACAGAATTCGATATCAAAGAGATTTGATTAAAGCTAGCGAGCATTCGATAAAACTTTCACCTAAATACTCCCCAGGGCAGTTGTTTTACAGTTTCATAAAAAGTTTTATCGAATCAACTGCTTGTGGTTCGACACAGGTTGCGCGACCCGCAATCACCGGAAGCGTACAAGCATCTCAGTATTTGAAAACCAGTGTTCTTGCAATCCTCTGAAGTTCCAGGTACTGTAACTTCGCAATCGCCAGTTTCGGAAGATTTTCCTGCTGTTATGGAACAAGCTATTTAATATGGGTCGTTCTGTTTTGAGTTCGGGGACTTAATTTTGAGTAAACAGGCAACAAGTAACTGTGTATTGTGAAACTTTTCACATTTCTCGCGTTTAGTTCTTTTCTGCTTGTTCCATCTGCGTACTGTGCCTGGATCTTGGTTTCCCACGCGCTGCCGCCACACGCTGACGCACAACCAGCACCGACTCCCGACACGTATTACGTGCGCTTAATGCACAGCTTTACAGATGGAACCTGCAGGAATTCTGTTTCGTTTTTTCGGATAAAAAAATTAATGCTATTTTTTGTCACGATTAAGAAAAGTGCCAACTGCAGTCTGCGGATGTACACCTGAATAGAACAACATTTTGTATGTAAGCCACTGGAGGGGCTGCGAACCTGCTTCATCAGTTCAGTGCGACGACGTCATCGGCCATCGCTGAAGTTTTGAAATTTAAATCGACTGCTTTAAGTCGTTTATTCACACAAAACTGTCTGTCGTTGCCTGCGGTTGCGTCAACGAAATGTTAAAGAAAATAAATTGCGCTTGTAGTGTATCCACAGTAAAGCAGCTATTCAGCAGGAATTAACTGCACAACGTAAGGCGACTCAAACGCAAAGCTAGCGGTCTTCACAATATTGCATGTTTTGGTACTTAAACACAAGGTAACTTCTGAACGTTTTCCAATGGCCTAATAGTCTGGATAGCGGGAAATAAACGAAAGAAAGTGGCCAATAAACCACAAGACGTGCTGTCAAGTTGGGATTGGTTACCATGCTGAAGACACAATGTTTTTTGATGATTTCATCTTTATAGCTGTTGCGTATCGGCAAAATGTCATCTAGCACAGAAATAAAAAAGCACTGCTAATGCTCATGTCTACACAAGAAAAATGGACTTGTAACGAGAATGCTTATAAGCATTGAATGAGAACAAACTCATATGATCGCGACTCAACAGTCACAGCAATCCGCGTCATTCAATAACAATGGGAAGCGGAACGGGAGAACAGACAGCAAGTGCACTTTACCTGATCGAAGCCTTTCTCAAACTGTGTAACGTTAGGCATCAACTGGTCATGAAGACGTTTTCTTTCGACGCTGGTTGATACGTTGTCGCCAAACCATAAACAATTCATCAACGTCTGAAACGAGTTAGATGTTAATAAGTATAAGTCTACTTCACGAAAGAAAAAACTTGAAGACAAGGGAGTCCGACGCACGAATTACGTCTCTTAAAGCAAAATTGTTATTATGCACACCTGGGACTGGAGCCGTACAGCACGAGAAAATTTCGTGTATGGATGACTTCACGTTTGCGGAAGTTCTAGCAAGCGTTCACAGTTTTGCCTACTGTAGGTAAAAATAAACATTCCTCTACACCACGGGTCTCCAAACTACGGCCCGCGGGCCAAATGCGGCCCGCGAAGCCATTTCATCCGGCCCGCGAAGCCATTTTGTCAATGATGAAAAAATAATGAATTAACTAAAAATTTGTGATTTGGTGGAATGCAACCTTTCCCGAAACAATCACATGACGTAAGAAGTCCGGCCCTCGAACAAGTGTGTAATAGTGTATGTGGCCCTCGGACAAAAAAGTTTGGAGACCCCTGCTCTACACCTAACAGGGAAATGAATGGTGCTTGCACCGAGTGCTGATTACAAAAAAAGTTGGTCAAAAGATTGTTCAGATTTCAACATGCTACTTTTTTGGCAGCGTTGAGGTTAGTGATGGTTGGGAACGCTTCCGAACAAGTTTTCGGTCAGTCCTTCAAACGTTTTTCTTACGGCCGAGGATATGGTGTAAACTGTAACCCATGCAACTGGTACAAAACGTTCAAGAAAATTAAGATATTTGCCAACACAGTGCTTCCTGGCGGTGAAGCTTGCAGTGCTTACAGTTCTCAAAAGTTGTTCACAAAGCATAACGCACCAAAGGCGGTAAGTTTCAAAAAGTTGGGAAATGTTTTTGTAATTCCGACATTTTTGGCAAGTAAGCTTTACAATCCACATTAGATACCACAGCATCTCACATATTTCGATTTGCAATAAATCGTGGAGGTAAAAGCGGTGAAAACATATTGTAGGAACTTTCATTACGTAGTTCAACTCCAACCGCTCATCTGAAACAGCGGCCGAACGCATTTCCGTTCACAAGCAATTGCCACCGCATCGATTGCCGGGTCGCCTTCCAATGAGCGATTGTTGGCACATTTCTCAAACGATTGCTTGTCACGCGATACATTGTAAAGCCCTATGGCCTATAGTTTGCCGATACCACATGCAAACTCTATATCTTCAAAAGCACCAGTGAGCACAGAAAAATAAAGAAAAAGAAAAAAGAGAATGCCTAAATCTTTGTTGGAAGCAATGTTAACTTTCTGATTGCTATAGTTTGCATTGACTTTCACTAAAACTGTTGCTTAATTCTAAAACTAAACTAATAAAAAGCAGACTTTAATTGCTGGGAAATCTCTACAGCGGTAATCACAGTGCTATTCTCTCACAGTTCCGTGCTTACGCAGGGCTGCTGTCCAAAGTACCCTAGATCCTTTCCAGCGTTTTACACTGCCATCATTACAGGAGATACGGCATGGCATTGCAAAACTCACACGTCCCTTGATTTCGTGTTTTAATTAGTTTTTTCTTTAGAGAATAATAAGACTACAAAACTTGCCAAAATTTATGCATGGTGCGCTTTGGCGTTGCAAGGAGAAGACGCCACTCTACGTGCAGGTTGTTTTATCGTCTCCCACCGACCCATTCAGTCGCCCATATAAGTAATTCTTATAAAATTCTTGAGATTTCACAAAATATGACAGTTGGGTAGGACGCTTAACCTTGTTTCGATTGTACAACGTTCTTTACGTTGAAATCTAGGCCAGCGTGGTCCAACTACTTTTGACTTACGGGCCATTTTACAAAAATGTGATAACTTGCGTGCCACTTCCAACAAAATGATCTTTGAAACAAAAGATTCACAAGATTTAAAGCTAAAAAAGGAAGATCAGTGAGTGTGTCATTGAAATTATCACACAAAACCAAACAACAATTTATTACATAACTCTGTCAGTGGGATGCTTGTGGTCGAGGTTTCTCTGACACTATGCTTCCTTTATCAATATCAGTGTTAGTGGTATAGTAATTCGGAAACTATCATCCAGTGTTTCGTCTGCCATTTCGATTTCTGTTGTTAGATTTGACTTGCTTCATCATAGAAAATGTACTCACACACACGCACTGTGCTTCCAAACATCGAGTACATTTTTAGTGCAAAATCTTTCAGTTTAGGAAATCTGTCTTTCTGGCTAATTTCCAGATCCTCTCTACAGTCTAATCTAACGGCGTTAATATTGTACAGTTTTTATAAAGGATCTCATGCTTGTTCTAATTACAATGACCTACTGTAACATACACACAGCATTACATCAATACTGAGAAAGTTCGCGGGCCACATGCGACCCGCGGACCTGTAGTTGGACCACACTGATCTAGGCTATAAAGGTTCTCAAATCGGGTTTGGGTACCGACATAGGGTCTAAACCAAGCTTCTTGGCGCCCACTTAGCAAGGGTTTACTAACTGTCTAATCAACAACATACGTAGGACAATGATCTTTCTTAGGTGGTTCAGTGCCAAGTTAAAATTTTATGTTACAGATCCACGGTATCTAAACGGAGGTCCAAGATGCCTACTGATTAAATAACACAGCATTGGAGAAACTCTGCTATGTTCGATCGCACGAAATTGAGCATCGCTGCACGGAAGTTGCAGGTTTTCATTCGAAGCTAAGATAATCAAAAAATGCTCAATTTCGATTCAAGCGCTGTCGTACATAAGGCTAACGATTCCCACACTCGTATCACCTGTAGCGAACAAGAACGAACATAGGTACAAGTCACAAAGTTATATGGTGTCACAGCTGCTCTGTGTAGCAACAGTTGAACTTTCAACAGGAATTTGTGTAAATGCTCTTCTGACATCAAAAAAAGTATCTGTTAGATGCTCTCCAAGGCACTAAAATGCTTACGGGGTTGTTTTTTGATGTCAAAAGGGCAAAGAAAGATGACACTTGCTCACTCTTTCTTAAAATTTTTCCACTATCACTGGAACACACAGTGGTAGTTCAGGTAGCCTACCAGTGGTTCACAGGTTATTGTCCTATCAACCCAGTACGTTAATCTGGCTGTGGTTGGGGTAAGCGTTAGGCTGGTGAAAGCGTTTCGATATTGCTTCAGTACTACTGACATCCGTGGCACCTGGCATCAATTTAGCGTGCACCTGCAAAGCAATGGACAACAATTGCATATTAGCTTGTACCTAGCAGGGTCAAAAGAGTAAGGTGAAAGCGAGGACTGTTAGCAGGTTTTAAAAAATGCTCACGGTTGTCTCTGGAACACGACCTTTGCCTTGTTTAGTGGGCTCAAAAACGCTGACAGATTACACCAACAGCAGTTTGGTTGCAAAACCGTTTTAAGATAACTTTAATGGTGGCGTTCACCTCTCGACCAAAAAGATAGCGTTTTTTGAGCAATACAGAAAAACTGCAACGCCACAGCAAGAGTCACATTTCAGGGCATCGTAAGCTGAACAGCTGTCAAAAACATGTTTTGTTTGGGGCAAAGACAACCCGTTTCAATCCCGTCTACACTCTACAGGTGCCATGACACACACCACGATACGCACCAAGGCTGTTGCAGAGATGATTTTCGTCCCACCAGCAGCTCCACTTATCATTTGGACTTGACGCTTTTTCGTCAATGGATCTGTTTTCACTGCAATGACTGGAGTCATGCTTGACATTGGTCTCTTTCCGGGACGAATGAAGTTGGATGGTGACGGAGGAAGGCCTGCACAAAAACAAGATTAAGCGAGAATTAAGTTCCACAACGGCTCCATTGCTTATAACGGCTTAATCAGTTTGAAGAAGGCAAACGTTAAAATTTCGTGTTGGAAACAGAGATGACAATTCCATGGCCTGCCACGAACACTGTGACGTTGAGAAAAATATTGATAACCGTCGCACCGAAGTGACAAACTTGGGTTTGGGATCCCACTCATACTCCTTTGACTGTTTCATGTCTCTGCGCTAATATTTGAACAGCAGCAACTATGGTTTTCGAAATTTTTGTAAATAAAATCTTAAAATGGCAGTACTTGAAAGTGTGTGTAGGGCTTACTCGCAGAATGACACATTGTGGACTGCCTCACTCTGCAGTGGTGGTCTTAGCAGTTTGGGGGCCCCTATGCAGAGTATTTTGGGGAACCCCTTGTTTTCGTGTGTGAAAAATAAGTATTCACTTTCAAACAATGCGGTACTAACCCTTCAAGTCCCGGAAAGCCAAAATTTTGGCTGGTACATAACCGGCCACAACTCGGCACCCGATATAAGTAGAGAGCTGATCAACCCTTTAACGATGTCAGAAGTCTTGTAGTTTCGATTTTTTTAAATTAGGAAGTTTTGGGTTTGAACTTTTTCGGGGGTGATGAAACGACTGGGATTGGTCACGGATTTTAATGGTATTGAACTTTTTTAATTTAGTATTGAAAAGGTATGGAAAACAGGGTTCCCACACTTAAAAAAAAATCATTTACCACACTTTGTCAATACCTTTTCAATACTAAATTAAAAAAGTTCAATACCATTACTTTTAATTTATTGAAATTCTTAGTCATAAAACTCAATTTTGCACTTTGCATAACACTGCATAAATAATGAACTGCTTCGCCTTCAGTAAAATTCTGCTCAGATACTTCAAATTTCTTTTCCATTTTGGATTTCCGTACTTTTTCAATACTTAACACATTTGGGCCAATTTCAAAACTTTTTCATGGTCTTTAAAACCGATTTTGAAATTCAATACTTTTTCAATACCGCGTGGGAACCATGTTTTTGTGAATAACGGCCGCCAGTGAGTTCAAAATGAGGCCCCTTCGCATTGAAAATGTCTGGCCCCGTTTTGCACATCATGTACACTCGCTAAGACAGGTGTCGGCAAACACCGGGCGGCGGGCCGATGCCAGTCCGTGAAGGAATAGTTACCGGGCCGTGCGGAACCAAGGCCAAATTGGTCCAAAAGTGACTGGAACGACTGCCATAAGGAACACACTGCGAGTGCCATTGACTACCATAATCGCTGCAGGTCGGAGCATCTTACTGCGGCAAAGCAAGCCTAGATCTCTCAATGGCTCAGCTGCATGATGAGTTACGAGTTGTAATAAATTTGCATGAGCCAAACATTCGTTATTTTATTGAGGGCTGGTCCGCAAAATCATGCCAGGCTGTAACTGGTCCGCAATGTGAAGAAGGTTTCCGACCCCTGCACTAAGACCACCACGGTCAGTTTGGCAAATGTACTCGGTGATGGAACATTAGGCTTAACTGTTCAGTCCAGAAACAGTCAATAACTCGCCTTAGCCTATATAACACATAGTCACAAAAAACAGCTACTAAAATGATTTACTTCACAAGACACGAGTATTTCTTAAATAAACTTTGCACAATAGTAGTTCACGATGGCCTTTTTCTCTCAAATATAAGACTTATGGCATCCAACGGGGATAGCGCACTCAAACTCTTTGCAGACAAAACGTTCAGAACTACCAAAATATTCCAACCCTTCTCTACCAGTGCAGCGGCGTAGCTAGAGTGTGGGCTGCCCGGGGCGGTCCTTCAGTTTGGCGTCCCCGAAGCCCATCAAAATAGGTATTGCATAGTGAATGGCTCTTAAATTTATATATATATATTAACTAGTTTTTACACCATTATAATATTAGAGTACTGTCACATGCTCAAATATGGTATGCTTTAAAATACGCACCAAAAATTCAAACCTTGTAAGTAACAGTTAAACAAAAAGCAAAATTGACATGCAGGGAAAAATAGTAAAAAAAGTATGAAAATCAGGACCATCTTTATTTCTGAAATGAAAACTACATTTTTCCACACAGCAACTTTTCTTGCCTCTTTGTTGGCAAATTCTTCAATGACAATGTCACGATTTATTTCTTTTGTCAATTGTTGCTCTGCAGAGACAGTATGGCAAGATTTCTCAACCGCAAGGTGCTATACTAGATCTTACGTAATTCTTGATCAGTTTTAAATTTGAAAAACTCCTCTCACAGGTAGCAACACTAACGGCAATTGTGGGGAAAATTTGCAGCATTTTTAGTAAACTTGTTCCAAAAGTTCCAAAGGTTTTACAAAACAGAGATCCAAAGGTCTTACATTTAAATAAACCGCAAAAGCTCAAGGAGGCCTTCTTTCTCTATTGTGAACTGTACATCGGCAACATCGTATAACTGTGATGCAACAATAACGTTCTTCTTAATTGCACAACAATGAACAACAAGCGATGCAACAACTATCAATATTTCTTTTTCGACTATTAACTGCACTCAACCTCCTGTACAACTAACTGACCTACTTGGAATCTGAATGCAGTACGGTGATCTAAAAATTTTCGAAATGACGCATCAACAAACTGAAGCAAGAAATCATTTCCCCTAAAAACAACGAGGAACCCTTAAAACTAACATAAACCCACCACATGTTTTGAGGAACACTACGGTTCCGCGGAATCCCTGTTGAAGAATACCGAGCTAGATTATATTTCTCCACAGACACGGAAATCCATTTTGACGAACACAAATCCAACCATATATTTAGTAGATTTACACAGAAATGTGTTTTAGACCCAACCATTTGCTTTTACTCGCAGGTAAAAAAATTAAGAGCACTCACAAAAGCTTAGAGCTCACCACAGCCATATGTTTGCCCGCAGTGATTCATCTTACTCCTAAGTTCTATGACGTCATATGACGACTACGATCAAACGTCAACAACGACCCAACATTCGATCAATCAACCGTGTAGTGAATCAGTAAAATTTGATATCAAGTGTGTTGAGAACCGTGTTGCAGCGTCATGCAAAAACGCCTATTGATAAAATGTCCCTGATGCACGACTGTTTATTGTTTGGCTAAGACATTAATCGCTTAAATCAGGGGTGGGCAATTAATTTAGCCCGGGAGCCACTTTGACAAGACCGCATTTTGCAGTGGGCCGTACCTTCTAATGGAAATAAAAGCAAGTCTTGGTTAAGTTAGCCTCAGCACTAAATTTGCTGTGGTAAGTTGGAGGAAATTTCAGATTGAACATATTTCCTGAATGCTTCCGCGGGCCACGAAAACGCTGTGGCGGGCCACATTTGGCCTGCAGGCCGCTATTTGCCCACCCCTGGCTTAAATGCACATTCCATAGTGCCATAGTTTAAATTACTGAAAATCAAAAACGTCCTTCAACTGCGAGTAGTGTCCCGACATTAAAACCACTTTTATTTCAATACTGCCT
>Ga0210059_1008266_pt1 | contig 16470 bp, 7 predicted proteins | sample Ectturendosymbi2_FD_188042 | JGI IMG/M metagenome (GOLD analysis project Ga0210059, IMG submission 188042) | Ecteinascidia turbinata endosymbiont from Florida, USA - Sample 2 (SPAdes) (version 2) | ecosystem: Host-associated > Tunicates > Ascidians > Unclassified | place: Key West, Florida...
TGTATATGCAGTAACAATGACCACCATACGCCACTGCTCAATGTGAGAATTTGGTTATGGGGCATACAATCACGAAGTCGCCCCGGGCATTACCAGACCTCTGCACGCCACTGTCTGTAGGGAAATTTATCCTACATCGCATTACTCTGAGAAAGGAGAATATCTTTACCCTTCTCCATCCTACATGAACAAGAGCTGGGGTTGCTTGTTCAGAAGGCGAAATAAACACTCTGTTAAAATGAAAGTGACTAATTCTTTACCATAAAAGGACTTTTTCGGTAGATGCGAACCTCTTATTATTTAAATTACGATATTTGTCACAAAACATTTATGGTTGGCTTTCTGTTTGCATGCCAATAACCTTCAAACCCTTTTCTCACTTCTGTTAAAGAATCATTTTCTTCCAGAAAAATCAAACAAAGAATGAAATTTGTTTTGTGCTGGCGTAAGAGTGATGTGGGAAAAGTCTACAGTGCAAGGGTTGAATTCATAAATTTAAACGTACCGTTCAATGAATTCGGTAAAATCATCATATTCAAGTAGTCAAAAAAGAGATTGTTTTTGCTTGTTCGTAAACTTGCGTTTGTCGCATTCCTTTCCATAAGAAAGTTTTCTCAAACGCAGTTTGATGTTGTTTCAAAAGTTTCAGCTTATTTTATTCTTGCATTGATAGATTATTCCCAAAAAATAAGCGTGCTTGTTTCAAAATCCCCGTTTCAAAATACTTTCTTAAACCACAGAAACCTTTACATGACAGATCAAACCCACGATGAAGTGTCGAGACGTGCTTCTATGCTCGTTCAGGCGATCTTCAATTTCTGTCGAAGAACACAGGTCTCGGTCTCGAAATCGTTGTCTGGAAGCAGACTTGCAATTCTCATTTGGGTTTTGCATTTCGCTGGAAACACCAGTTCAAGCTTTGTTTGAAAGAGCGATTGTTCAAATCTGAAGCTCAAGCAGTTCAAAGCTCAAAAGTGTGTTCACTTTTATTTTGATTCTCGAGCAAGAAAACACCAAAGAAATGACAAAATTGGATGAAATTCAACCAACGTGCAGACGGATAGTGACCTCTGATGACCTTTTTATTAGCCATGCGCGGAAAGTCCAGAAAAAATCAACCGACTAAGCGAAGGGCCTGGCTGCGCAAGACCAAAGTGTTGATAATAAGTCACGTCCGCGCGAAAACACAAAACTCACACAAACATGCGTCTGAGATACTAGCGAGGGAACAGGTATCGCAGTTTCGATTACCAGCCGAAACTTTTCGGATTTCTTCTCCAGTCTCGGTTTCGAAGATTCAGCTCTTGGTCTCGCCTCTTTTTTTGAAAAGATCCTTGTTTCGAATTTTGAACCACTTCACGCTCTCCGAATTATAAGGTCTTGAAATTAAAGTACAGTGGAAATTAATGTTCGCTGTACCAACTAGAAAACTTTCACTCCAACACCAAAGAAAACAATTTTTAGTACACTTACTACAACATGGCATTCTTCAACTTTCGCTTGTTCGATATCGCTGAAGAAGTCGTTTTGGGTAAAATTTTTCGTATAATACAAGCTAGTCAAATAAAAGCTTGTTGGCCACCGAAATAAACATGGCGTGAATAAAAGACAACATTGAAGCGACGTCGGTGCAGTGCGCTTTACTTCGATCACCGTAATTCATTTCAAGCGTACAGTAAAACCATGCCGATATTTTGATGCATTTTGACTATCTCCAAATAACGTGGACGTAACAACTTTTCGCGGGGTGCAAGGGCTACGTTTTCTTCACCTCTGGTGAAAGACGTGTATGCCCAACCTTCCCGCAGTGCATTGGAAAGCAAGTATTTTTTTCATTTTCATGTTTTTTCTATCCATTTGTTCTTTTTCAATAAACGCACCTTATTCAGCTGCAAAGAATCGTTGCCGGCGTTAATGTCAGGATGCCAGCGTTAATTGTTGCACTTCGCGGAGGTCCAGAAGCATCGAGAAACTTGCGGGCATCTTATGCGGGGATCTCAGTGGCGAGTAAATACTTTGTCCCTTGTCATTTGCTGCTGCTCCGCAAGTAAATCCGTTCTGTGCTTTGTAAATTGCTGATTTTACTCCCGCCACAGTCAGTCTTGATCACTTTTCCAATCAGGGACCCCGGGTAGTGGAAGAGCGAGGAGAACGAGAAAAAATGAGGTTACCAGTTGTGATAAACAAATGAGGCTGAGATGGATGGGTCATTCTGTAGGCTACTGTCAACGCACATCGTTGCCTTTTACACTATTGTTATGTTGTCACGTAACAATTCTGAGCTCAAAGCTGTTGCATACTTTATTCAATGTAGAAATAATTACATTTGCACTGGTTCTCGTTTTTGCATTCAATACATAAGTTCTGAGAAATTATCAATCGTTTTGTTAATGGAAGTAAAAGAGGGGACTTCTGTTTCCTCTGCATCTCGGTAAAGCAACTAGGACAATATACTTACTCTTCCAGCGCATTTGCGAAAAGTCGAGTTGACTCTAGCTGTGGTAGGAACAGCAATAGCTGTGGTAGGAACAGCAATGTTTTACAACACGGGGTTGACTACCACGGCCATCACTTCTGCATGTCAGCAATTTTGGCTTTGATCTTTTGGACCGTGCGAAGCGGCGACCTCCTATAGCAATTCTGACCGCTCACGACATGCAACGCTCCTTTGCGGCGCCGATTAGACGTAAAGCGAGAAAGAGCAACAACAACAGGCACTCGACGTTCCAACACGCTAAGCCTTCACGCACAGCTATTAATATAGTCTTCGTTGCTCTTCAAGAAGTGGTCATTATGGAACACGGTCACATATGTTGTCAAAATACTTGTTTGTGATCGCCGAGAAGCGACTTTTGTTTATATAACATTCTTTCAAACAGTAACGTAGCCAGCCCAAAATTTTGGATTGGCAAATCTTTTGACTTCAAGCGAGTAACAGTATTGTTTGGAACACCCCCTCTCAAAGCACAAAATGACAAGATGTGCTAAAAATTTGGGGGAAGTAGTCACCTTGGCCCTTCTAGCTTGCAATCAAGCTGTCGGTGACCTTGTTTGCGTGGAGCTTTACTCAGCAATCTCACCCCAAATATTTTTAATCGGGTAAGAAGTAATCAATGTTTCAGAAGTGGAGTGCACATTTCTATTCGAGTGCTGTTATATAAATGCTTATCGCTAGCTTGTTGATCAGAAATATGGCAGTATACCAGGACGTAGTGTAAAGCATTAGCGTTTTTGGTTGGAATTTTCACAGCATTCAGCAACCGCTTTGAAACAAACTAATTAGCGCTTGAACTTTTCATAGGAAAGGAAATTTACTTTTTCAATATATATGCATAATAAATTGAACATTTATCAAAACACGTATGTGAGACCACGTTTCTTGCCTTACCACGCATGACCTACATCATATTCAATCGTCCAGTAGTGGGCAAAACAACATTATTACGACAAAAGTCGCAACAAACCCATTATTATTACAGAATTGCAACTAAACTTGCAAAAATACATCAATATCTGTTGTTGTACTTTCAATAAAATATCGAAGAAGATAAAAAACTGTGCTGGCAAATAAGTTGCACCTAACGATAAATTTTGGCGATTTTGACCTAATAACTTTGGAGTCGCTCATGGTATGAGCGTGAAATTTGGTTTGTGGACGTTTCACAAAAATTATTGACTTTTTTGACTTTTGGTTGCCATAAATATGACGTTTATTGTGTATAACGTCTTCATCCCCACATGCAGCGCGCGAGGTTTAAGCATACACCGCAGTAACAAGGAACCGGTGGCGTAGCAAGGCTAAGTGCCGCCCGGGGCCGACCATAAAAGTGCCGCCCTTTCCACCCCTCAAATTTGCTTACAAAAAATTTTAAATGGAAGTTCATGTTTCGTGCTAATTTAAAGATATAAGGATTAATAAAGCATCTTCAAAATCGCAATCAAACACAAACAAACTGAAATGTGTCATTTTTATTGTCGATTATGATTCTTGCTTTTTCTGCTTGTCGCCACCTTTCTCATCATTAATTTTTCCATATTGTGCTTTCTTTGCATAGGCATAAACGAACCCCACATGTTTTGTCAAACCTTCCTCCTTGTTGGTTTTTAAATCTCCGGTAAGCCCAGCGCATGACATTTTAATAGTTTACTCATTCCAGGGGATCAAACGGAAAAAGTAAGGGATGTGATGGCGGCATACCTACCTTACAAATGTAAACAGTTATGTATGTTAAAATTTCGTGTGGTATCCCCGTCTGTAACTAAAAATAGTATAAACACTGCGTATAGCAGGCTATATAATCAATCTGATAATATGATCGCTGTGGTGTAAAGAACGTTTCATTGTTCACTTCACGATTCAGTAGTGGTTTAATCCTCTTAGAATATATGGAAGACTTCGAACGTTAACTCTGTGGGCATTTGCGCGGAGCCTTCTATAGGTGCAGGGACCCATTTTGAAAAAATATTTTAAACAGGTTTAAAACAGGCTATGGTTGAGAAGCACTTGCTTGCAGTCTTCATCGTGACCTGCGCACTTGGTCTGGCTGTTGTGTTAAACCTCTTCCAATTACGCGTGCATAGTGTTATTCCTTGCCTTTGTTCATTACCAACAGAACCATCACCAGAATGTCTTCAATTGGGATACTACATTTGTGCAGGGGGACTGACATTCTAAAATTTGACAAAAAATCCACTGATTTGTAGTGTTGCATATTTCAATTTTGGGGTCTTGTAGCTTTTTTGGGGGGCTAAGCCCACCAAACCCCCGTGGCGATGGGACTGGTTACCAACAGACGTCTATTTCGAAAACTGTATGACCAAACCATGCCAGTTGGGACATTGGCCTTTTGGATGCTCAGCAGTGACTACAACATCTTACGTTGGACGGTATTTCGTTGAACAAGTTTATTCAGTACACCCATTGCCGAGCTATACAACCATTTCGATTAACGCTCTTTTTAATAAAAGCGTGAACCACAGTCATATCTAAACATATCGTTTACCCTTGCGTTAGGTTTTCAGACTAAGGTTCTTTCCTGAAATTCATCAAAATGAGAGCAACACCTTTTTTAAACTTTTCTTGTTGAAATAACTTTTTCTATGACTGCCAATGTTTAAAGTGTACCGTTGAACAAAGGCGACTTCACGAAAACCACCTTGCCAATCGTCTGGCTCTTATTCACTCTACTTACAGTTGCAACCTACAATCTGAGCTCAAAGTTACCCATGAAAATTCACCAACTGCACTACCCCGTTTCAAGAACGTCATTTTCCGGAACCATTACGTCATGTAGAAAAACAGCAGTTGTATTGAAACTGAGAAAAGTTATCTTTGCAAAGTTCTTCACTTCAACCGCCAAAACTTAATGTTGATAGGCCCACCTAATGATTGGACTACATGGCAGTTATTGAAAATATCTCACTGGACATTTAAAAAATAGCATGAGATGTGCCAACAAACGTTTTTTTATAATTTTGGCGACGGCAATTAGCGGCATGCCAGCGCCTGAAATATGCTTCTTACCGGGGCAGTTGAGGCTAACGATCTTGCCCAAGGAGCACCACGGCGAGTCACTCAGTGTCTGTGAATTGTTCACACATCCTTCCAATTGAGAGGCGGAAACTCTACCACTGGGCTATCGACGCCGCAGCGAAATCTTCGTCGCCAATGCCGAGGTGTCAGGAGATGTTATGATGTGCAGTTGGGGCGTTGCTGAGAAACCAAAGATACGAGAAAAAGGATTAAGCTAGCCTTGATTTTTTACCGTGATTTCATGCAATTTTTTTTGTCAGATTTTGAGAGGATGGGCAATATAAACCGAACACAACTGGAGCCCTAATGTTTTTAGTCCGCCGTCGAATGTCATCTCTTTCCTTTGTGCAAAGGACTTTTGACTGAGTATACTGAAATGGCTTTGTCTGGCGAGGAAGGTGTACGGACTGGGACACAATTGGACCCCAAGTAAGCATGTCCACAAATAGAGGGCGCAGAAAAATTTTTCGCCCCCCCTCGAAAAAATGTTTTGGACGTAGTTTAAAACTATTGGACATAGTTTAAAAAATTTGGGCCCGTCTCCGAAAACTCTTCGCCCCCCAAACATTCTATCAATCCACTCACTCCAAAGCCACATGTCGTGTTCTTTTAGGCTAGCCTGCCAGACTAGAGCTTCTAAACATGAAATTTGAAAAGCGGTAGAACATTTAAAAATGTATTTAAAATAATAACGAAAAACTAGAACTTTTCAACTCATTTCAAAAGTTAATTTTTGGTCAGCGAAGTGCCGCCCCCCTTTAAGTGCCGCCCGGGGCCCGCGTCCCCCAGGACTCCCCCCCTTGCTACGCCACTGCAAGGAACACACAAATACATGAATGAGCTCGAGGATAGATATGTTGCGGTAGTAGAAAAGCATAGGCTTGGCGGCGCTATTACGTTTACTTAGTAAAAACAAAAGCATATAGGGCCAATGAATGATGCCAACATGATTGTTATAATGTAGTGCTCCGATGATTTTCCAAATGCATCGATTTATAAAATGCATGGGGGTGATGGGAGGCTGCGAAGTACAAGGGGTCATTTAGGCTGCAGATCTCCCTAGAACGAAGCTACTTACAGTGTAAAGGGAATAGTGTATAACAGTTAGTAAAATTTTTTTGATTCTATTTGAATAAGGACTGAGGATGCGTAATTTTACGTGAAATCGATTTCCTATTAAAAATTTGCTGATCGATTCCTTGCTTACACCCATTGTGGAAAGTACATACTTGAGCGGTTATATGGTTTATTGAAGCAAGATGCAATGTTGGCAAAACAAGCCACGAGAGGAAAATGGTTTATCGTTGTTACACTGAATATTTAATGTTACCACATTTTTCAAATATGGATGAAAGCTAAAAAGGAAATGCGTCAAAAGTTATAAAATAGTGCAGCAATACAATGGTGTCACGGAATTGAAGCAGGTTGAGAGCTAGGCGTGCAAACATACATTGCGGAAAAGACTTGACAGTCAACGTCGCGTGTCACGAGTGAGAACGGAAATTCGATTGCAATTTAGTAAGCATAGTTCGCGTTACTCTCGTGGACTAAAGGCATCCCACCGCTTCACACAACGGTTTGATGCGACCAAGTTTAGTGGACACACCAGAAGCCAAACCAAGTAAGACATAACAGCGATACTTCATGATTCAATTATTTCCATTGCAACAGCGTGCAATGCTGTTGCAATTATCAGGAACAAAAACAGTCACAATGAAACTAACGAAAAACAGCGGTGAAGTTATCTGATCAGTGATCACACTCACATTACATAATTCTTGAGTACCTCAATGGCCTCCTATTATCTGAAAAATGGATTCAGGCGTTTTATTCCACAGATTGTACATAACAATAACCAATTCTCAACGCCATAAAATGAGAACGCTCATCATCATTCACTTCAATCCTTCGCCCTCATTCTTTTATAGCAGACACGCACAACATACGGCCCGCAAAAGTTTTTCTTGCGGCCCGCGAGAGCTTTCTCAATTGTAGAAAATGTAGCAAAAACAGGAACTCGAATAAGCAATTGTTGTTCCAGAATTTCTTTTATACTACAACGAAATCTCCACATCGAAATGAAATAAACTTTTGCGGCCCGCGACAAATTAATGTTGATAATTTGGCCCTTCGAGTTATCTGGTTGTGCAGGCCTGTCCTGCAGAGATCTTTTGTCAACAACATAGTAAAAAACGTGCGTTTAACCGAAACAAAAATACTAATATAATTGTTTACAAAAATTCTGGAAATTGTCCTTACTCCCAACATTTTGGGGCCTCCCGAAATCGGGGGTCCTAGGCTTAAGCCTTTTTAGCCTAATGGCAAATCCGCGCCTGAGTCGTACCCAAACAAACAAATCCCTGGGCGAAACGGCGAAACCGTCAAAATATACCTGGGAACCAATGCCAGAGGAAAATACACCAAAAATGTGGCTAAAAATGCTCTTGCAATAAACCGAATTGACTAATAAAAGCTCTTAAGCTTGCTGTAATCATTCGAGGAATCAGCCGAATTGATTAATTTTATTCAGTCTCAGTATGGCCCCGGGCTGTGATTACAGATGATGACCATTCAGTGATTTTGCTAGTTGTGTAACTACCAAAGTCCAGCTGCGTTAATGGATATAATACAGTCCGCTGTCTGTAAAATCACTTGCACTTTCAAACAACGTCCATCCCCTGCGGCCAAGTTGGGATTTGGCTTACACAGCGGTTGTGAAGTCTAGGTAACTACTTATAACCGGTTGCCAATTATGAAAGTACGGTACGAAGTGCAACAGGCGAGCCAGAAACGAGAGCAATTAAATAAAACGTTCCAGTGGCTCAAGCAAATCTTCTCGTCACTCACTTTTATAGAAAAATGACGTTATTCAAGGTGAGCGATAAGTCGGCGCGATGTATACACGAAATGACCCGACACGCGCCTGGAATTGATTGGGTGAAATATGTTTGGAAACATTCCTCAAGTTTTTTCTCATTTTGATGTGACTTAAAATGGCAAGTCATGTTACAAACAGAACGAGAGGGATAACGATTGTTTGAAAATGAGCGGGTAAACTTTTGAAACATGCCAAGAATCTAACGAAAGTTGAGAAAATCCGTCCCAGTCAAAAAATATATGCAAAGGTTTTGAAGCCGGGCAGTTGATCGGCTTGACCGTAGTTGCGCTTGTGTACACACAAACAACGCTATATGTGCACTTCAAATAGACCAACCTGCAAAGTTTAAAACAGGTCAGGCCGTGATGCAGCTACGTAACAATGGGCAGAAACCTTTTCGGGTGGGAGGGGATCGTGTGCAATGATTTTTCGATGCAACAGTTGTTATCAAACCCCAACCGTTTCCTTGATGTTGCATGTTGACTGGCGATATGAATCTCGTCAAACATGGCATTCAAAAAAACGATGATTGCACAGGTTGTTGTCACCGAGAACGCGAGCACTTTATCAAAACCTGCTCTTTTCCAAACGTAATGTGTGGTGCTCCGTCTCCGTTGATGCATTGCCATAGGCAAGGCTGAAGATATATGTATTCAGCAGTCGCCTTTCTGCGTTGCAGTGCGCAAAGTCATTGAGGTCAGAAAATACAGTAAGTAGCGTGGTCAAAACAAAGCTCGGAATTTGGTGAGAAAGCTCACGGTATGCCGCTGCAGAAAAATAGTTAACTATATTCTTCAGTTGATGAATCACGCCCTCCACTTCAAGCGTCTCAGAATTTGGCCTCCAGTGCCATGTGAAAATTAAAGTGAATCTGAATAATTGTGGCTTGTTTAAATTGTTACGGAAAAAGGCGTCGTGTGAATGCGCCATTGTTCTAATCTAGATTCTAGAATCATGATATTATTCGAGCAATTCAAAAACGGTTGACTGATGCGACATTAACAGCAATTACGTTTGGTTCGGGAAGGATGTTTTACCGACGTTTCCACATGTATTTCAGTGTTCATTGCTCGGATAAGGAGATTAAAAAGACAATCTGACAATCAATCGCTTGTCTGTAATGTTAACCATTATGTAAAACGTACAACGACAAAGCTTGCTATGAGAGTGACGTGGTGACTTTTGCTTTTTCTTTCTTTCATTGTTACATTACAGTCAGCCTAAATCCGTCTTACTACTGAGCAGAAAACCAATCTTCAAGAAGCCCCTGTAGAATGCTGGCCATTGACCAATTTACCAGGGGTCAATTAACAGACGTAGTAAACGAGGGACTGACACCTACTGTCATTTAAAGATACTTGAAGTCAACTGCTTTTCAGGCAAAATTTTGCAGAATGATATGAAACCCGTAACTTTTCACGGAAGCAAAGAGCAATTTCATCAATAACTGTCAATTTTTGGACAAAATTAACTGCCATTTGAAAGTAATTCGTTCGTTTCTGATTACAAACCTTGTTTCGGACAAAAAAACTTTATATGATGAGAAAAACGTTTCTGTGCTGGCCAAAAAAATTCTATCCTCCGTAACATTTTGGGGGTATGGTACGGTTATGCATTCCTATCAACAATAAGTGCTTGTATGTTCGTGTAAATCTTAGTTTTTGATGGAGAAAAGTACGACAACAGGGGTGGTCAGACCTCGGCTCCTGAGACGGACGCGACTATTTTGACTTTCTTGTGCTGCTCTTTAAGCTTCTCGAACTATGTTGACTTAGTTATTTTGTCACAACAGTCAATGCATTCAAATCGGCTTTTCAGACAGTGACTACTTGTTCATATTCCAAAGTCCAAACAGGCCCTAATCATCGCGCTAGAAAGATCATGTCTGCGAATTTTTAAATCATTACCTTCTTGCAAACGGCTGATGTGAGGATTCTGCAGTTATCACCTCAGCCTGGTACAGCTAAATCGGTCTGGAAGTAAGGCACGCAGCTTTTAGAAGTAAGGTAACAGCATTTTGGGCTTCACTTGACGCAGTTTGCTCCTTTGAACATAGTATGCTAATAGCCTTGTTCCATAATAATCGTTTCAGTGTTTGCCAATGTACGCTTCAGTCCAAAACCTCACCTCACGTCACTTCTTCAAAAAGACAAACCAACTGAAATTTAGATAAGTAGGAGGGAACAAAACTTAAAGCGTAGCTATTTCAAACAGCTTTGAAATCAAATCAGTGTAATTTTAAACAACTTACAGCCGATATGGAGACCTACAAAATCGTTACGTGGCATTAATTTTTGTTCGATAAAGTTTCACAATGCGTGAAATATAAGCTTACAATATTTTCCGTCCGTTTCGACTTCAAAAATCTCAGTTTCATCGTATGCGGCTCTGACACAGAGCGGGATTGGCCACTCTTGATCTATAAAGGCACATTAGAACAAAGACGTACGAAATTTAACGGGATAATATTATCTTCTCGTTGTAGGATTGGAGTGAACGCTGGACTGTCACAAAAGGATGTAACTAACAAAATCTGTCTGTTTCTCGAACATGAAAGCCCATGACTGACTACGACGGGATGCAACGATAGCGGAAGTTTTAACGCTACCTGCGGTTCGTCTTGTAGGCTGCACCCCCTCCATATGAAATAATCACTTTTGGCCACTAGCAGCAGTAGTCTCTTGCATAAATGTGTGTAGAACATTGACGTAAAATTCCGGAAGCATGGACAAGCGTCCAAGGCGTGGACATCTTGGAGGATATGGGGTAAATTTTTCAACACAAAAATGTCTCGTCGGCGTTGTGCAAAAAAGTAATGTGTTTGTCATGGAAACAAAAAGTTGACAAACAAGTTCAATTAAATTCTTTTAAACAGACCAAAAATTAATCAAAGACTTCAAAATGGACCAAGGAGTTCATTTAAAGAAAGGTGTTTGATTAAACAGACAAAGTTATCATACCCCCCAGACGGTGCGAATGCGAGCACCTCTGAACGAGGCCCTCTGGCTGGTATTGCAGCACTTCTTCATTTTCATACCACAGCAGTTGCTTCGGACGTTTTTCATGCCGGGCGCATGGATAAGTATTTATTATGGTATTTTAAGTGTTTGCTAATCGTATTCGTAAAGACCTGATTGTTGCTCCATTTGTTCTTTTATCCTATCACGTGAACAAGAACAAAATATTAAAACCATGTCATTGAGGCCCCATGCATAATGCATAATGCAGCGATGCACTAAATATCATAGCACAGTCACACATGCACTACTCATCATAATACCAGCTCCAACTGTAGTTACTAAGGTCCAAGAGCAGGAACTTGTTTACAGCGTGGTTCAGCAAACAGAGTGTCCGAGAAAAAAAACGACGGTTTCGAAAATGGCTCTTTGGCGATTGTCAAATGAGATGTTTTAAGCGTTTCCTTATGTCGTTAATTCGTTTAATTTTGGCATGACCTAAACAGCGTTTTCAAGTGAGCCTCGGATAAGATGAGTGAAACAAGCGATTTTCGAAACAAGTTATAAATTAAGAATATACAGCCAGTACATAAAAGTTATGGGAGATGATCGACCTCTCTGAAAAAAAGGAAAACACAGTGCATTTTAAAATAACGTGGTGTACAAATGTACAAACATTGTTCTTATGAATATCACTTCATTCATTCGTTTATTCGTTGAAGATCAATCAAACATTCAATTAGAAGATCAGTTAAAGCTTCTTTTGCCTTCGCCTTTAGTATCCAAGGGCCACAAGCACTATCATCCACAACAAACAAAAAGCATTTGTGTTTCATGAAAAAACTAACATACAAAACGAATCTGGTGAAAAAAGCTAGTTGGACAATAACCCCCAATAATCTACAAAAGAAAATATCGAATAAAACATTAACGATGAGGGCAAACTTGCTGAAGCGTTGGACAGAGATTGTTTTTAGTCATTGGTCAGGAAGCGCGAGAAAATATCGAGAAAGTAGGTCAAGCCTGCACAGAAATGCTGGGTTCCATTACGGTGGCGCTAAAATCGACAAAGCGATCTGCCAACGCCCTCGCTAACCAGCAAATACAGTGAAGATCCCACTCTAGAGTTTAAACATGTGACGCTAATCAATGACTTTCCGAACCATATGGAGCTCTATGAGCATTGTTCTAGAGATCTTTGTACTTACAAAAATGCGGGAAGATATAATCAGAAAAGTTCCTACATTATTAAAAAATTTTAAATTGTGAGTTTTGCGGTTGTGTTACGCTCTGTTTTTGTTGATTGCTTCCAATTACTTAGTACAGATTTTATTGAAATTTTACAGCACTCACTGTAACGTCAATTCGAAATCACGTGCCTCGACTCCTACACCCGCAGTCATGGCCACGACAGTTGATTGAACTGTAAGACCAGTTACTGCTTTACTTTCTTTTGCATAGACCTTACTAAAATACAAGGTTTTAAAAATCGTTGTGAAACTGAAAAGGAGTGAGAAACACTTGCTTAAACAGACGCATTAGTCTGGTTTGTCTATGAAAAATGATTTGTCAAACATTTATTTAATCTTTCTGGGCAATCGCAACGATTCATATTTTGTATGGTATAGCTATACTGAGTAAGGTGGGCCATAATGCCGTAATAACTATAAGATCACATTCTACTAAACTTTTTTCGCAATAAATGTGCGAATCGCCATATGAATAACACCAAGGAAGAAAAAATGCCACACGTTTCATTTAAAACGGATGTTCTAAACACACAAGAATTGCTCTCACATAAATTACTCTAGTCTTTTCAGTTTCAAATTTCAAGCAGCACTGAAAAGTTCCGTAAGTCTAGAATTTCAATGGCGAGTCAGGTATTGCATACGAATTTTTGAGATTTTTTGAAAATTAAATTCAAGCGGAAATTTCATGGCAGCCAAAGCTCAAAATAGCCCAGTCGTATCTCAGTAAAAATGCTTGTCAGGTGAATATGTCCTGTCGGAACGCATTATAGCAGGTGTGCGCACGTTGCTAACAGCATGTGATAGTATCAGACAGTAGGATTGACCGAATGCTATTTTTCAGTCTTGGTACCGGTTGTTACCGGAATGTGTGACCTCGCCAGGTGGAGCTGCCGCGAGGGGAGTGGCTCCGGTAATTCCGTCAGGTTTGTCTGCGGTTCGCGAGCGTCGGAATTCCCCTCCACCACGTGACTTTCGATTGCCAAGAAGGCGAATGTTTTTCAAAGTAGCCTGTATGGTGAAAGACTCGGCTCTTTCGTCGAGACGATATCGGCTTTTTGCATAGTGTGAACTTGCTAGGTTTCAAAGTCATTGTTTTTTTGGACGTGTGAATCCCTGTCCATTGCTCCAAGACTATTACTTTCCTCTCTCACCGATAATAACCAATCATCGTCAGTCAACCTTTGTGGAACGCAAAGCACGTTCCGTGCTGAAAATGTTTACGACATCTTCGACAAACAGTTTATATGTCCAAAAATGGGTTTGAGCGTGATACACTAGCCATCTTTTTAAGACAAAATTGCAAAAATCTTCTGGCACGAATTACCTCGTTGTTTGGTTTTTGAAAAAATAATTTCCCAGTTGGTAGCTTCCGATGGAAAAGCTGGGTCTATTTTTGAGATTAAACTATTTTACGTTTTAATTGAAAATACGAAGGCATGAAAACACGCAAAAACTTTAATTTCAACATCACAAACAAGTGACTGTGGGATGTTTCAAATTTTGTTTGAACATGGCCTAACCTTACCAAGGGTACAGCATAGCAGACATAGTAAAGACAATTCAAGTTGCTTCCCCAAAAGACATTGTTTCATTCCAATTTAGAAAAGTTTCGCAGAAAGTCAAAGACGATCGTTTGCCCAAGACGTTTTTTAGAAAAAGTGTCTTAATTGGAATTTTACCTGATCGCTGCTGAGCGACGCAAAAACTATCCAAAATATTTACAGGTCTCACTTTATTTGTTCTTTTTCTACTGCTAGATACGCCTCGGACGCAATTGCATGGGTCTACTGGCTGGCGTGGATCGATGTAGGCATTCCCTATCTCAAAAAAGTCCGATGAAAATCTGTTATTTACAGGATGATGAAGGCTTCTTGTCGTGCTACATGTGTCCAAACCTTGTCATATCAAAAAATTGTTAAAAATTCCTTTAGCAACCGTAAGCAGTCAAAATATGCACAGCTCTGCTTTGCAAAAAAACAACAACATGAAAATAGCTCGATGACATTTTGTTTTGCATCTATACTCGAAAAGAAATAGTGTTACTACACGCTCGAGGTTGTTGAGAAAATGCTTTTTCAGAAAATGTTTGTGATACAACTGCTTTTGCAACGTATAAAAATTATGTATAAAAATACCTCGAACCACCAATAAAGCATAGGGCTGCATTTTAAGAACATGGTCGAGGAAAAATAAAGGTTTATGGAATTCCTACAGTAAAATCAGAGTGCTCTAGTAAAAGTTTGACTGCTGAAACAGCGAAGGCCCTCCTGATGTTTAAGCAGAAAACAAAAAGCTAGCCTTAGAATGTTTCTCTTCGTGCTTGCACAGACCTCATCGGTAAGAGCTTAAAAGCTGAGAGATTTTTTAAAGGTAAACGCTTTTCTGTCAAACGACCAGAGATAGACCATCACTTAGTTAAATGAATTCTGCTCGGAAGTTGCCACTCTTTAGTCACTGCCGCGACAGTTGATGATACGGTTTAACAATATAGAACTTACAGTGCTGTGGATTTGCAAAAATATGCTGGTCAAACTGGTCTGCAAACTTAGTTCTGTTGAAAGTGTTTGTGTGACTAATGCTGCAAATGGAGAGAGAGGCAGAACACGGCAAGTTTCTTTGAGGGCTACCACGTATTAGTATTTGCTCTAAGAATGACACATGTTCGCAGTGGTTGTCAAATGCTGTGCAATAGCAGACTGGTGGGATTTAACATTCGCTGGTCAGGCTATTTAGCTACGCAGCCGCCTTCAACGAAAAACAATGCCTGTTTGACATGAATATCTATATTCACTGAGGTATAGGCGGTATTTTTAATTTCAAATAATTAACTGATGAGTCACATGAGTTTCCAAGCTTTAGCCTAATATGATCTTTGTGGGTGTATTTAAAGATGCCTCCATCCGCGTATAGTACACTTGGCGCACACAAATGATTTTACCGTTTTTGTACTGAAGTTTAGTCACACGATACCAAGCTCGATATTTCCATGCCTGAGATAATCTCTTTATATTGAGTATTTAATTTATCGCCACGTCTGCAGAATTTGTTTCTAAATAATGTAAACAGTGGAAGAGAAAGTGTTCAAAGATGAAGTAACTGAATTAAGTTTTGAGAAAGATTCTGTGGCCTGTGAAGCAATATCAACAGCAGTGACAATAAAATGGGAAAAAGAGCACTAACAGCAGCAATTCATATTTGTCTTTTCAAGCGTTCACTAAACAAAGTCAAAGGAAGCAAATACTATTTTTGTCATAAACGAAATGACCAGAAATAAATATAGCTTGGCTGAGAGCCACCTGGCTCAATGAGGGAGAAATTTTTAAATCCTGGTTTGAAATTTGCTCATGAGAGGAAAAACAAGTATTCTAAATTATTGTTTTTGTGTTTCCACAAGATCTGATATTTCTAATAATCCGGATGCTTTTTCTTTTTCAAGCTTGAGCGCTAGTAGCTGGTTGCTAGCATATAGTGTACTACTGACCACTATAAATTCTGCGCTTGACTGTCTTTTAGATTTTCCTGACCTGCTACAGGCTTGAGATGCATTTGCAATGCAGGTAATTCAGCATTGTGATGCAGCAGTCCTGAGATTGCAGAAAGATGAAAAACGTGGACTTTTTGGTGTGCTGTGTTAACGAATAGACTGTGGGCACCACTGTCCAGTGGCGTGCAGAGGCAGGGGCGGATCCAGGCAGTAAGGTTAGGGGGGACGATTTCAGTAACATTTGTTAGTCAAGCTTCATAATGGCTTTGCTACTGTAAGAGAGATGATTTTTACTTCACAATACTGCTGTGACAATAAAATAGACGGCAAAATGGCCTTATATCGCGAATGTTTTTTTTTCCGAATTG
>Ga0210059_1008267_pt1 | contig 16469 bp, 7 predicted proteins | sample Ectturendosymbi2_FD_188042 | JGI IMG/M metagenome (GOLD analysis project Ga0210059, IMG submission 188042) | Ecteinascidia turbinata endosymbiont from Florida, USA - Sample 2 (SPAdes) (version 2) | ecosystem: Host-associated > Tunicates > Ascidians > Unclassified | place: Key West, Florida...
CAGATAATTTTTTACAGAATTTTTATTGAGATTATTAATTCTTGTGGCCCGCGAAGGGTTTCTGAAAGACAAATGTGGCCCACGAGCCAAAAAGTTTGAGCACCACTGATTAAGACCAACACATTTGAGAACTGTGTGTGTAGGGTATGTGAGCGCATGCCCTCAATTTACTGTGTTGATTGGAGGGTGGCGCTTCGCAGGAAAGTTGACACACATGGTTACAGATGCTAGCATGCGCAGTGCTCAGGAAGCCAACAATGATTTTTGTGTCTTTTTGTACATGTTTGGGTATATTGCTAACTAACGATAAGCTGTATTTTCGTAAGAAATGTTTAACATAGCTGAGACAAAACGAGCCTAGACCTGCCATTTCCACTCCAAATGGGAGGAAGATCATTTTTGTTTATTCTCATTCAAAACCTGTTTGTTTGATCTGCAATGCAACGGCAGTGCTGATAAAAAAAAGGAAGTTGGAGCATCATTTTAAAACATGACAAGAGAGCTATGAGATGATTTCCCTGCCCAAAGCCTTTTACACGCCACAAAAATTCGGGACTTGAAAGGACAGCTTGCAACACCCAGCATGGCAGTCAATCTTCACCAAACCCCACAACCCAGGGTTAGGGCATAACTATTGCTTCCTATCGCGTCTGTCACGTCCTTGGAAAACACAATAAGCATTCGAAGATAGAGAAGTGTTGTGAAGTTAGCCACTGCTGGCTGGAAACGATGCGAATGGGTTTGCGATGTTGACACTGGACTGGTAGATCTCGGGAGTGTGGCTACTTGAAAAGTAGACCTTAGGACAAAATAGGTTCGGCACCACTGCTCTACAAGGTATTAGCGATGACAATGCTGTTAGTTCCTGGAAGCTGTGTTGTTTGACAAACGGTTTTGTGAGGATCGCCTAGTGAAATGCCCGCTGAAGTATTTGAGGTAAATGACATATTGCACTTGTAATAACGACCTAACGATCAGAAGTAAACAACAAAATGCAAACGTTCCGCTCCTTATTGTAAGCATTCAGTCACAACATTTATAATACTCGTAGTTTATCAGCAGACCGTCTACATTATGTCGCGTACTTCGATTGATTTGTCCCTATTTTTGACACTAATCTTTTCAGCAATCTTGCATACCAAAACTGAATATCACGATCTATGAACTTTACTTAGACACTTGGCCACGTCGACACTTATTAATCTAGAGCAGGTCTTCACAACCTTTTTCGCTATTGCCGGCCGCACCACGTTTATTTTTATGAATTTTTTTTTTATTATTTTTTTGCATCGCTTCTGTTATGTTTCTGCACACCGAGCTTCTCCTGCTTCAGCACGTCTGTTTGGCCGTATTTCTACTAGTAACAGCATACAGTAGACAAATATGAAGAGATGCACGGCCAACAAAACTTATGATTCTAATTACATGTGCATGGCCGCATAAATTTCATCGAAGGCCGCATGCGGCCGGTTGTGCACCCCTGAACTAGAGCAACGTGTCTAGTTTTAGAAGATATGAAACTGAAGAAAACCTTCTCAACAACCACCTACTACCGGCGTAAAAAAGTGTTCTAAAACCAAGCAAACATGATGACTTTCATAAAGGGATGCGTTTACTCTGGTGGGTCTTTGGTTCTACGAAAGTCCCAAGTTTCCCCAGTTATTCACTTTTCTGAAAACGGTCATTTTTCCTCTGCACCGTACGAAAGATGACACGCAAAAGTTAGCAGTGGGTGCAGGGGAAAGCTGTTGCCTAAGAAAAACTTTTACTGGTTGAAACGTTGAAAATCGTTTTGGAACATAGCACCCATGAAACGAAGCAAAATTTCCGACTCACGTGAAATCCAGACAATCCCCAGCAAGGTTTTCGGAAAACGCAAAGTTGCCAATAAAGTCCGAAGGCAGCGATTCAACCACACTTTGATTCCACATTCCTTTCTCAGGTTGAATTTCAGTACTTTTCTTCGCCAAGAAATAATAACTATATAAAATAAGTTTTGGCAATTGAAATCACGCAAAAAATACAAAATAGCTCGTTAGTTGAAAACATTTGACAATGCATTGATACGCAAGTCCATTCGAAACATTAAAAATACCGTTTACCAACGATCGCACACGTTTAAGCGGAAAAGCAACATAAACAAAGTTATAATTAGTATCGATACCCGCAGTCGTTTGTGCGTGAATCAACTGCTTAATAACTTTCTGAAGTCAAACTTTACACAAAGCACAGAGCTCTAGCAACGACATCTCAACATCCGTTGTGATGCGGTGCAACAATCAGTTGAGGCCATTTTGGAGTTTCGGTTTTACTGATTTTCTTAGAAAACATTTTTTTACCATTGCTGATAAATTTCTATAAATTGAGAGAATTGGTGATTTGCTCCACAAAGAGTCCACATTAAGCCTAAGAGTTGACATTCAACATACTGCCTTCTCAGTTATTGGACACCAGGGCACATCCTACAATGCACAAATAGTTTGGCTACAGCAGCATGGATGATAATAAACCTGCTGCTTACGTAAACTTCATAACCGAAAAACAATGATGATTGCAGAAGAGACGATATTATCGACAAGCTTTGCAATCCCACGTAACTCGAAAATGCACTGGATTTCCACTAACATTAGCAAATAACCAAGGTGTGGTAAGAATACGTTCCAAGTTTGGTGATATTGTTTAGTAATGTTGGTTAAAGGTGATAAAGCATGTTTTCAGCATTGTAATAAATGTACTCCGATTCTGTCCTTGACGCAATGAGATTATCAAATCTGACGACAGAAAATACGCTGCTTTGGAAATTTCCACCAAGCGCTAATAGTTGCTCTTAGCTACTTTTCAACGTTCTCAACGCTGTCACTAAAAGAGACAAAGTGTTTGGATCAACTACAAATCCATCTTGAAATCGAGCAGGAACCGGGAGTTGACAAACTTAAACTGAAGTACCAATTACACAATAAATATCCATATATAAAGGTTAAGCCAAAGCGGATTTTGTTAAAAGCTGACTGACTCGCTGCGCCTTCGTCTTACCTATGCTTTGCCTCGTTTCCTGCACATCGCTAGTTTTGCATGCATTCTTTTTCGAACCTGCTCCGATATCGCAAGAGCGTTCAACTTGGATTTTTCTAGCAATCTCGTGAACATTATCCCAACGTCAGCAAGAAAGCAATTTGATCGATAAACGTCGGCGGTGCGAAAACTAACATTTAGCTTGCCATTTATCAGTGTGATCAAAGGAACCCCAACACCGTACCGCCACGACAAAGTATACGTTCTTTCATGCAAAGACTCAGCAGATTCTTTTATGCATAAGGGCAAGGTCAGTGCTATGATTGAGACACATTGTTTTCTAACGTTGATTCGTACATTCATACGAGTAACTTTCAGAAAATTGTCTGCCTTTTTCTGGTTGTTTGGCACATGCTAACCTTGCAGTCGCAATCATATAGTTTGATATGCTTACTGCACCTTTGGTTTTACCAACACTCTTTCATTAGATTGTAGGCAGGGCCGCAAATTCGCTCATTTATCACGTATGGGCAGATTCGCTGCAGTGGGAAAGGTGGTATTTCACTGCTGAGGTGGCGCCTTTTCTAAATGGACAGGCATCTCACGCGTTTAAAGTAGCTGGTATATTACGTCCAGAGACTAGAAAATATATTTATAATGTTCGCTTCAACAGCCAACACTGATTCCATAATTATGTTTGAATAGCTGCATGAAGTTTTGTAAACCTTGTTGATTGTCAGTCCGTTGATAATATGCATTTCGCAAGTCTTGTTACCAGGTTGCTGTGGTAAACCTTTAGTCAAAAAGAAATCTTAATGCTCAATCTAGCAGCATTATAAGGAATCAAAACATTGATCCAAAAGTGGTTATCCCAGGTCTGACTTGTTACAAGGAAAAACTTCAGAACCGAACAAAGCCAAACCACATTCATGATAGATGAATGCATGCAATGACCTATTACTTTTCGAATAATCTTTCGTAAGTATCATTACATAACTTTGTTTTCTTGCTTTCACAGAACTGCCAGTCCTGACCACAGGCGTAGCCAGGGGGACTTCCCCCCCCCGATTTTCAGAACATATAGTCATTTTGTGCTTTGAGAGGCGGTATCCCAAACAAAATAGTGTTATTTGCCTAAAATCAAACATTTTAGCCATCTCCAAATTTTTTGGCCTGGCAAAACATTTTGCATATTTTATGGCTTCTATTTAAGCACAAGAGCGTAAAAATTTGAACTAAAAAAATGTACTACGTAGCATTGACAAGAACCTATGAAAGCAAATAAAGACAAATAATGTGTACATACCGTAACCTTGAATTCGGAATTCCTATTTGTTTTGGAGAAATTAAAAACCCTTGCCAAGTGTAACCAAGATTTTTCATTGTTTTCACTAATTCGTCATGTGCTTTGGATGTCTCAAAACCTTTGACATTCTCCAACAAAAGATAGTCAGGAAGATACTTCATTTGAGAAACAACATCTAAAATGTGTAAGAAGGATCTGAATAACACAAATGAAGACATGATTATATGAATTTCCACAGATGTAAAACATATACTTTGTTTACTTTGTTCTCGGATCTGAAATGTCTTGCTTCAAGCCAACTCTAGTGAATGGTTGGCATGGTGGACTCATAACAATTAAATCAACACATAGTCGGTCCATCTGAGATGATCTAGAAAACAAAGATTTAATTTATGCAATAGAAGAAAAATTACATTTAAGACTTGCAAGCTTAGCATTCACAAACTCCAAAAAATCTGCAGCCACGAGTATGGGCGTGCAGGGTATTTCTTGCAATTTTACCCAGTTGTGCTGTAAGCCTGCCATGTGAAGCCTACTGCACACGGACTAGGACTAATGTGTTTTTCAGTGGTCTCAGTCTATTTCTATGACGCCACATCGCCTACATAGGTGTCTAGCAAGGTCTGCATTCGACTACTAGATTCTGAAAATTTTCCATTTTTACACAGCGACTGGTTTGTGGTTTCCAAAGAGTTTGCAAATTGAACACAGACCTCTCATTACATCTATTTATGCACTCTGATGTTATAGAATCAGACAAATCAGATTTCGACACTGATCAATAGACTGAAACCATGGTGCGGCAGTGATCCTTGGGCGTTATGTTCAACACAATATGCTAAGCCCTTGTGTGATGTAATAATGGTCTATGCTATAGTTGGATGTTGCGCTTAGTTGTGGCCGTCATTATAATACTATACGTTCGTTGGTGTTTGTGAGCACGTGTGTTGCATCTGAAACTGCTGAATCTTTCTTAGAGATCAGTCAATGCACTTGAAGAACACAACAACGTGGAAGAGCAAAAAAATCTGGATTACAAGGTACGAAAAGAACAGATTTTATCCAGTGTTGGCAAAGATTGGGATTAAAAAATCCGAATAAACTGAAGATTTTTATAAAGAAAAATGTTTGAAATCATTTGTACCACCAGTGTTATCCAGTTTTTGCGAAGATATGGGTTAACCGAGGTTTACTGTATGAGCATGAAGTGAAGGTCGAAGCATTTAGACCAACACTGTGTTTACTTTGCAAATTTCTAGTTGCAATTTCACCTTGTATTCTTTTCGCTAACTGTAATATTTCTTCTGTACCATCACCAAGCTTAGATGCTTTTATTGAAAATTTATCACAACTATTACATAACAATCTCATTGTTCCGCCATGGGAGCTGGGTGTTCCACAGGTGTAGAGCATGAGCTTGCTTGCTTTGTATATTTATGCCACCAACCACTTCACTGATTAAGCTTGTTAAATCAGGCTCTTTTCATGGGTCTTGTCACTGTTCATATATTTTCGTTCAATGTCTGGCCTTTCACGTTTATGTTGCAGGTGACCTGAATCAAGAGGTATTGTTCATAGCAAGCGTTCTCTCAACTGTTCACTCGTGCTTTACTTGGGCTCATCTGTTATAGCCAGAGCTACCCCCTGCAATTAAATATTTTTTTAAAAGTTTAACTGTGATTGAATGTTTTTTGAAGCAATGGTTTTACATAGAGCAGGGGTGGCCAACTTGTCTTCCACTTGGATCGACTAGAAGATTTCTGGACAACTTGCGATCGACCGGTCGGTAACAAAGTCAAAAGTACAGAATGTGATAAAATGCAACGTTTTTCCTGTAAATGAATTTGTATTACCATCGAGAGCTGTATTTTCATGTTTCAGTCCATTTAGTACTTCACAATAGTACACGAAAACAAAGTTCAACAATATTGATTGAAAAGTGTTCTTTTTAGGTATCTTGTCAATTCAATGCTAAATCAGGTGCAATCGACCAATCGATCACTTGTTGGCCACCCCTGACATAGAGCACAGGATTTGAATTCCAATCCAATGGAAAGTTCCCACTGAAGAATAATTTCAAATGAATGATAAACTGTCTAGTAACTAGGGCTAATATGAATGAGGTTGGTATGTAGAAGATTAATCGGGCTCATCCATTATAACCTGAGCTACCCTCTGCAATTATGTATTTATAAAAAATATAAATTATATCAAATTGAACGTTTTTTTAATCAATGGATTTGCATAGAACATTGGATTTGAATTCAAATTCAATGGAACGATAAATTTTCTAGTAACTCTAGCTAATATGAATGAGCCTTGAACGCAGAGCGCTAACTGGCATTATCATTGCTCTGTGATGCACGTTATGCAAGAATGGACAAGTTCTCATGAGAACTTCTCATTCATTGTTACATAACTAATGTCATACAGCAACGCCAAGTGCCAGCCAGAATGAGAGAAAATGGAAATTTCAGTGACATAAGCCTTGAACGGTTGCATGCAAGTTAGTATACAGTCTTTATAGCAACTTTGGTTGCATGCAGTCAGTATAATTATGTGATTAGCCGAAGTGACACTGTTGACCTGGAGTTGCTCCTGGTGTATGAGTTCATGTTTTTCTAGAATGAGGCAAGTTGCTCTGCGATGCAATGGGTTAACACAAGGGTCTCCAAGCGTTTTTGTCCAAAGGCCACAGAGGCTGTTACACAACAGTTTGAGGGCCGGACATTCTACGTAATGCGACTGCTTCGGGATATAGGCCTATTACATTTTACCAAATCAACAAATGTTTCGTACCAATATCATTTTTGTATTATTGACAAAATGTCTTCGCAGGCCGGATGAAATGTTTTTTTGCGGGCCGGATTTGGTTCGCGGGCCGTAGTTTCGAGATCATTGGGTTAGCTTCTTGATATTCGATGTGTACCATGCTGTTCTCAAATGTGATACCATCACAGATATTAAAGGGACCTGGCATGCTGACTAAACAGTCCCCCTAGTAGTACCCCTGACTGCAGTAATACAATCATGAAAAAAATTGAGACACGAGAAAGAAATATATACTAACAACACATACAATAAACATCACTGTTTATAGGAAAGTTGAGCTTGCTTAGTAGATATGATAAGATAAAATCAATACAAACTTGGCTGACTTTCAAGAAATATTTTAGAGAAATACCAAAAAAGTCTAACATTTTTCAATGCTTCACAGCTCTCCTAACAGATCTGTTTATCTTATTGGTTGGGAAGCACTGATCTAGAACAACGGTTCACAACCTGCGGCCATACAGCCGCAAGTGGCCTTTGATAATGAAATTTGCGGCCGTCCACATGCAATCTAAAATATAAGATTTGGCGACCATGCTGGCATATATTGAAGCAAAACAAACACAAGAAAATTAGTCGACACGATGCACAACATTCTGGATGGTGATGTCACAAAGAGTCATAGAATTAATATGCAATTTATGTTTGAATGTATTCTGTGTTGGTTGGCACTTTGCAGTATCTCATAAATATGATTCGAACTCATTGGCAGCCGTACTGCATATATAAATAAAAGTAATGGAGCTGGCAACAGTGAAAGATTGTACAACCCTGATCTAATAGCAACAAGATACATGCTTTAAGTGGAATGGAACATTTCAGCATGCATGCATGCTACTTTCAGTTTGGAATGTACAAGTGACCTATAGGGTACCAGATTATTCATTAAGTATGACAAAATGCTGTTTCACTGCAAGAATACATAGAAGGCTATGGGGTGCCGTTTGTAAAAGCTGAGAGATTTAGCTAAAACTGCTCCGATTTAGTTCAATCTGTCTGATGTAGCTAAATCTGCTCCTATTTAGCTAAATCTGCTCTGATATCACTAAATCTTCTCCAATATAGCTGAACCTGATTGATTTAGCAGTTTTTTATGCTAAATTTGTCCGATACAATTTTTTTACAAATGGCACCCTGAAGAAGGCAAACTGAACTCAATTTTAGCTGTCATACCAATAACAACTCTGTCATTCTCGATTTCGTATTGAAAAAATGGCTATGAATTGTAATAACTCTGGGCATTAGTTAACAAATTTATTTTACAATGTTAAGCAAATTTTTCATATTCACAACCACCTTGGAATAATTTTAACCTTACCTCAGACCTTCTATGTTTTTTTCCCAGACAGTGGTGTTTGAAAAGTTATGTTTATAAACGGAGCATGCTAATGGATTGATATCAATTGATGCCACAACTTCAAATGGTATTCCACAAGCTTGTAAAGCAAAATGCATACCACCAATGCCACAGTAGAGCTCAAGTACCTTCAAACTTATATCCATTTTTGAAGAGGCCATGATATTCTTAAAGTTAAACAACCGAAACAACTGCTGTAAATAGATGGAAATAGATTGATTTAAATCATCCTGTAAAAAATCTATAAATCATCGTATGAAATAGCTAAAGACCTTAGCCCAGACCACTACTGTTCCAGTGGGAAGATACACCTACTATAGAATAAAGTTTATGGCACAAACCAAGCTAAAAAAATTGAGAGGTGCCGAAAGGCCAAGGTGCCACTAAACAAAACAATGTAAAACCTTGGCAATTTGGCACTACAATATTTCTGTAGGGCAAGCCAAGCCATATTTTTTCTGTCATATAATAATCAATGCAGTAATATGAGGAAAATAGATCTGATGAGATTGCACGTTAGACAGTATTAGGATATCACATCACAAATTAAGCCCATACAAACATTACAACTTAGGTGAAAACAATAACAAACACAAATGTATACAGTTTACAAAAAGCATATCCAGAGTATGATACATGGTACCATTACAACAGAGCAAAGAATGAAACAAACAAAATATGAAAACAGACACTACACACAAAGTAGAAGTACAGAACAAACCCATAAAAAAAACCACAAGCGCAACAGTCATTCACATAAAAGATATAGGGCAAGCAGTGTGCTGTAGAGTTGAAAAATATACAGATGAAGTGTGTGACAATGGAGGTTATGAAGGGAAAGCCATGCAGCAACCATGACATTCACATTAGGCTATATACTATAGGATGCACATGACAGTGGCAAAAACTAAGCAATTTAGCAAAACAGAACATGAAGAAACAATACAGGTACCCATTGACCGCAATAAAGTACCGCATTTGTGCATATAGCCTTCAGGGTGCACAGCAGACCTGAACAAGGCTGAAGGGACATGAGTGGAAACAATATCAGCCAGTCAGAGATTAAGCACTGCAATAGATTACAAGATTTAAAAATACAAAGTAATCCAATAAGTGAACAATATACAAAAAGCAGGGTATACTGTAGTTATTAAGTGAGTTTATTATCAACTATGAAAAATCAGTTTTATGGTAATCCATTTGAAGTTGTTTGTTTCAAGCAAGCAAAAAGTTCTCTTTCCACAGAAAGAAGTAATGCAGGCTGGGATTACATTAAGCAAAATTGTCAAGCATTATGTGAAATACACATCACTATGTATGGTTATGTCTGTTTTGCCTCATAAGGGGAGAGATGTGCCAGGGCTTTTGCCATTAGTGGAATACGATTGGTTGAAGTGGTCATGTGGCAAGTATGATACGCAGAGACAATGGTTTAGCCCACAGCGTATGCAATGCAGACAAAAAGCTGCTAACAACCTGCCAGCACTGAAACCATGACAACACGCATCCATGCATGCTGGACTGCACCACATCCATGCATGCTGGACTGCACCATGTGTGACATTCCATATGTGACATTTTGAAAATTTTTTGAAGATAATTCAATATAATTTTTATGGCAGTGGCTATAGATACGCCTGTGGATTTGAAATAAGAAAACTTATTAATACGCCACCTGTGACGTAACAGTTGCGCATGACGAGAGTGCAGTAGGCTTGGTAGAAACGAAGTAAATGTAAAAGATAAACCCTAAACCCAACCTTAACCCTAACCCTAAGCTAACATAACCCTGACCTAATCCTTAGCCAAGCTAAGTTAACCCTAACCTAATCCTAAGCTAAGTTAACCCTAAGCTAACCAAACCCTAACGCTAACCTAACACTAACCCTAACCTATCCTAAGCCAAGCTAAGCTAACCCTAGCCTAACCCTAAGCTAAGCTAACCCTAACCTAACCCTAAGTTAAGCTAAGTTAAGCTAGCGATATCCTATCCCTAACCTAACACTAACCCATAAACGTAAGCCTGAAATAAAGTAAAGAAAAAAAAACAAAACGAATGTCGAAAGAAAAAAAACCAAAACAAACGTGGGCAAGGCAAGATTCGAACCGAAAACCATAGGCGTAGCGCATAACCATTACACTATACGATCCACGCAGTTTGAATGACAAACTGACCCTTTTATTTGAATTGCGTCAGGACAGGCGTATCCCTAGTCACTTCTAATTTTCATTTGGTGCATTTCTGAAATTTTATTTTGGTATCAGTGGGAATCTACTTCATAATAACTTGTTTTGAAAAAAAAAAATTTTTTTTGCAACTTCACATTTTCTTTATTTTCTTATTAAAAAAAATGTGACATATGTGACATTTTTTGGAAGTAACTTTTTACCTGCAATGATGTATCACAAGAATTCTGTGAAGTAGGGCCACTTCACTGTAAAACCATAAAGACTATTATCATAGAGGTTACACTAGTTTCATACAAAATCTAAAAATTGTAACTACTGCACAGCTAAGACAGTAATTAAAATAAGTGTGTGATGTGTGTGACATCAAAATGTGACGTGTGTGATGGAGTCTACTTTTGCTAGTTTCATCATTGCATAGTAGCAGTAAAGATTGGTCAAAGGTCCAATCATGCCACTTCTGATTCATTTTAAGCCTGTTGCTACGGTAATTAACTTCTTCATACACCTTTTTAGACATTGGTGACTTGGAACCTCTATACAAACAAAAATGTATGCCTTAATCACACCAGAGTAGTTATTCTTGCAACACCATCGCATGTGCAAGCAAATACTAAAAATAATTCAAGTGATTCACTAGTTTTTTCATTAGAAAATGACAGGTGGAGTTTGAGTAAAAAAACAAGGGCAGTCTATATTTAGCGCGAGCAATTTATAATCCTGAAATTGTTCCACGGTAAAGATTAGTCAACTGGAATAAGTGAAGTACTGCAATTTCTTGTGGTGCCAACTACTGATTTTGTTCTTACAAGAAGACTTTTTGTAAAATAATAATGTCCACTGTTTTTGTAGAAAACACTTGACTGCTGAATACATATGTTTGCGATAGTGTATAATTTGCCTCATAAGGCAAAGGCTGTGTTATTTTGCCTTTTGTTGAACATGATTAGTGGAAGTGGTCACAGGACAAATACGATATGCAAAGAGACTTAGGGTTTACAGTTTAAGGTTAGCCTACAGCTTACGCAAAGCAGACAAGAAGCTATTTATAGCATGCCACCACTGACACTATACCAAAACTTGCTCATCAGACTGAGCTGTTGCCGATATCACAAACCTCAACTAGGCAGGTCGTGCATTCCAAACTTGTCATGTGATTACTTTAAACAATTGTGTTCAGCTATTTTTTGCAGAATCGGCAAAGTTGCAAAATCTTGTGCTAAAAGAAAAAGATGGGAAAAAACAAAGAAAATGAAGCAGCAATTGGTGATGAATTTGAAGCTCAGTACATGAAAAAGCACAAGCACTTGAAGGCAGAACAGTTAAGATTGAGGAGAAAAAGATTTGAAACTAGCAAAGACGATTTACAAGTGACAAAACAAAAAGAAGAAAGAGCAGAAGCAGGCAATTGAAAAAAACTTTTAAACAGGCATACTTCACAAAATGTTTACATTTTCTTGAAACATCATATAGATCCAGGCAATCATTTGGAAAAAAACGTATGAAAACAAAGCAATCCCTACCCTAAGAAAACAAAGCAATTATTATTTTACAGTTGAACCACTAGGAAAACTAACTTATTAATAAATTCATAATAAAACCAAGCAAATCTGCAAATTTCATGTTACTGTTAAATCTTCTTGTTGTCAGTTTACACCTGCTAACAGTGGCATACGCAGAAAATTTTCATGGGAGGGTTTCATTCAGCGGTGTAAGGTGTCATTTATATTTGGTGAACGTTGTTTGTGATATCATATTCATGTTTTCCAAACGAACGACAAGAGATTCTCAGGTGTGTCAATTCATATTGGTGGCTGAAAGTTCTATTTCTTTCTGACTAGACAAACTACACAATTTGAATTCTAGTCGCCAAGGGCCATCAGAAAATATAATTGCAGCAACATCAAAGCTGCGATCATTAGACAAAAAGTTGATGTTGTGGAAAACTAAAGTCTCAAAGGAAATCTTTGATTCATTTTCCACTCTTAATGAATCCCCACAAAAAAAGGAAAATGTTCCTGAAGTCATGAACTCATTGTCTGGACTACAGCTGTCACTTCAAAATTACTTCCCTGGGTTTGCTATTGTGAACTTTATTAGATAGGTATTTAATCCATTTGTAACCAATGAATCAAGCAATCTTTCTGCCGAAGAAGAGTGCAGCTAATTGATTTCCTAAATGACCCATTATTTCAAGCATTGTTTCCCTAAAACAGCTTGGAAAAGTTTTGGCAATCTGTTTACAAATCCTATTCAATGATCGGTGTCAAAGCAGTGAACATAATCTTGCCATTTTGCATCTTCATGGCTCTGTGAATACAGATTTTCTGCTCACAAAAATTAAAAGCAAAAAACGAGATAAACTTCTTGGAATTGACGATGAAATGTGGGTGTGATTGGCAAGAACAGACCCTCATTTCAATCTTATTTGTTCCCAAAAATAGGCACCCATCGCATTCAATTTTTTAAAGCAACTTGTTTTGTAGTAAGTGTGCCGCAAATTTTTTATATTTTCTTAGTGCGCCGCAAGCTGAAAAAGTTTGAGAATCACTGGAATAGAGTGTTTTCTACCGCAGGTGGGCACTGAACAAAACTGCATCTGAGCAGTAACGTAGTTAGAGGTTTTGAACCAAGGGAGCAGAACCTAACTGAACTGCAGCAGGCCCACTGACCACTATGAGGGGCCGACTAGGTAACAATAAAAAAAAGCTTAGAAATGATAGTGTATCTGGATGTGGATGTCTATACTGAACCCAAATTAACCAGAAAACACTATGAAAAACAAAAAACATAACAGAAATACGCTAAGGGGCCCAGTTTTTACATTTACATTAGCTTGCCAAGGAGGCAGTTTCCCCCTCTGTCAGTTACGCCACTACCTCTGAGGTTGTTTACTGCACAGTACAATAATTTCACTTGTCTTTGGATGTAATCTTTCAGGGAGGCATTTACTAATACATCAAGATATTTCGCTTGATTAAAAAATTGTATTTACTATTTGTACACCATCACCATTCCAAAAAGCATTCGATCATAGTCGTGTAGCAGACCTATGCTTAGGCATACCGTATTTTTGTGACTGAAAACCGGGCCGCTTCAGAACGAGCCTAATCAGATAAATGACTTTGGATAAGATAAATATTTTACTTGGAGTATGTAGCTATTTTTTATCCCTATAGTTAAGACATTAAGAAAAACTAAAATAATACATTTTACCCAAGAGACAAAGCAATATTCAAGCATTTGTGAATTTACTTATTTGCCCAATATTATTTTTCCGTAGACAATATTTTCTTCAAGAAGTTTTTGTTCAATTTGATTTTCTCCTAGAAATCACAGCAGGTAAAGCCAATATCAATTGACTTACAGATATGGGCTTTCACATTCTGCTTCTGAATACTTTCCAGATCACATTGCTAGATGCTACACATACGTGCTGACTGAATACAAAACCGGGATTTTTTGGTTGACTGACCAGGATCAGTGGTGTACGGATATCGAAATTTTGCAATCGGATTGGATCCGAAATTTTTTCATAAACTCCATATCCAATCCATATCCGAAAATTTGTAATTATGGACTCCGATCTCCAATCCAAATCTGAAACCGCCCACTCAGTTGCACACTAGACAAAGCATTTGGTAGTTTCTATTTTGCCTCATGAGGCAAAACTTGTGGCAATTTTGCTTTTAGTCAGACACGATTAGTTGAATTGGTCACATGACAAGTATGATAAGAACAAGAAGACAAGGGTTAGGTTTTAGGATCAGAGTTAGGATTTAGAATTATGTTAGTCTTCAGTTCATGCAAAAAAAACAAGAAGTCATTAATTGTACATAAATTAACCATGACAGATCCATCGCAACAATTTTATGCCCAACGAAATCATTTTTTAGAGCAATGCAATGAATGTTCACCTCAATACCTTTTTCATTTGAAACTCTCACTCTTTCTTTGCAAACTGAACTTCCAACACTGCTAGGCTTAGAGAATAAGCAACCTTCACCTTGCCACTTTTTGTTAAATCCAACATATTACACTTCACAAGTTTTCATTCTCAGTTCAGGTGATTTCAACCTATAACAACATGGTCAAAATATCAATGCGTTTCCACCATATTTATTACTCTTACTTAGTTGTGAGGTAAGGCCACTTTCAGTTAGACTAGTGAGCTACACCCTTGGTTGAGACAGAAACTGGTGTACTTCGTTCGACGCTGAAAAAAATTTTTGCAATGCTTCAATAAACACCAACATTTTACTATGATCTACTAATAAATATATTTCAAAAATGAAACATGTCTCATCTGATTAACGACAGGCTGCGTCATAATAAAACTATAGAATCAATCATGCTCATCATATCACAGGTCCAAACTACATGTTGCTTGAGATGTCCTCAGTCTGAAAGTTAGGATCCTGAGCGGCAGGGAACATTGCAGTTTCTATCATGAGAAATTAGACAAGTACATTTTTAGTAATATGATTTTGAAATATCGTAATTTTTCCTCATACAACTATTATTACATATCAAGATTTTTTGCATAGCCACAATTTATTTCATTTGGATAATCTGGATCTGGATCCAGTTGAAAGGGAAACAATATCCAACCCAAATCGATTGGATGTTTGTTGGCTGAGAGCCAACAAACTTTCTCTTAACTACAATAAGACTAATTTTATGCTACTAAATTCTCAAAAACACAATCCTACTTCATTTAAAGTTATTATAAATAACCACAGCATTTCCTCTGAAGATAAACTTAAATACCTAGGTGTCTTTCTTGACAATAAGTTAAGCTGGAAACCTCATGATATACAAAAGGTGAAAACTCAACTATCAAGAGCTTGTGGAGTTCTAACCAAACTTAAACATTATACAACACAGTTTGTACTGAAAGTTGTCTATAACTCATTAATCCACCCCTACCTTCTTAATTACTCAATCCTCAATTGGGGACATGCTTCAAATGCAACTATTCAGCTTCTCATTAAGCTCTAAAAGCAATAAAAATAATAAAACCAACCAACACGAAATCTCCAGAAGAACCTTTCCAGCACTTGAACATCTCAAGCCTTCCCAAAATTTATACTTTATCAGTAGGCAAATTCATGCACTCTTATCACAACAAACTCACTGCTTCCAAACCATTTTAATGAATATTTCATTCCAATCACCTCAATTCATTCTCACTCCACAAGACTAGAAACCTCTAACAACCTATTTTTACCTAGAGTTAACTCTTCCACAGGAAAATGTTCCCTCACCTTGGTTGGCCCAAAAGTGTGGTCTTCAATGCCAAATGATATTAAGGCTTCAACAACTTTCACCTTTAAATGGAAACTGAAGAAACACCTCCTACATGATAAAAATACACATTATGAACTTTTGCAACATTTCACTTACTTAGGCCTATCCAGAACCAAATTCTCTTAAGATCTGTATTTTGTAATTCTGTGTATTTTGTGTATTTACTTCTCGCATTTTTTCTTCCCTGTGCACATCCCATTCTTTTCAGCATGAAAGCACACTCCATAGATAGGTGTTTTGTTTGTTTTTTCTTCTGTACCTCATTAATTTGTTTTTGTTCCTTTTTTTACATTTTGTTTAAGCATATTTATTAGGAAGTGTCTAGCCGTACGGCGCCGTATGGCTAGCTTCTGGGGGCTAGCCGTACGGCACTCTCATCATGGCGCACTGTGATTGGTGGAAGCAGTGGTGCGCAGCGGTGCGACATGGTTGTCGTTGAGAAGAGCGGTGAAGAGCATCTTTGCG
>Ga0210059_1008268_pt1 | contig 16469 bp, 11 predicted proteins | sample Ectturendosymbi2_FD_188042 | JGI IMG/M metagenome (GOLD analysis project Ga0210059, IMG submission 188042) | Ecteinascidia turbinata endosymbiont from Florida, USA - Sample 2 (SPAdes) (version 2) | ecosystem: Host-associated > Tunicates > Ascidians > Unclassified | place: Key West, Florida...
TGCATATATCCAACAATAAGTCTCAACACATTAACAGAGATGCGGTCTTTGATGCTGCAACAAAAATACTTTCGACTAATAGGTACTCATGAGTCTTCAAAATCATAAAGTGGCGCAATACAAAGATGCTTACGACATACGTTTGTCAAGTTAAACTCATTTGGAAATATGTGGTGTAGATGTTTCCGCGGTGTGAAATCTGTGAGTACTAACCTTTATTCTGGTCACTGCGTATCATCATTTGATAAAGTTTTATGACAAAGGATTTCCTTCTGGCAAGATGGTAGCTCACTTGATGTTAGCATGTTGTGCCTTGCCCTATTCTCAATAGTGTGATTGCAAAATGCGGGCTGCAATTTATTCTGACATAGTATCATGCTGCCTGCTGCAAGCCTGCAATGAAAAGACGAAAACCTAATAAATTTGATCATGGCGCTGTAGAATTTATGGTGTGGTGCAGGACCGCAAACTAGGGAGGTGGCAACCGGGCAATTGCCACCTCCCGAAAGTTGAAAAAAATGGAAATAATACAACAGCAAGTTACAATCGTTTTGCCCCCCCACCCCAAAAATATTAAACTGCTTGCGGTTCTGGTGTGGTGCAAAATAAACTACATTTCGATGCGTCACAAAATTGAAAAAAGCATGTAGCTTTTCATGCCTTGATTCGAAAGTTAGAATCTTTGCATGAATGTTGCATTCCGTAGATCAATCTCCATACGTGTCTGATTGTGCTCTCCAAACAAAGTTTCTGAAAAAAGTTCAAAAAGGAGATCATATTTTTGTCCATAGCAAATCACGTTTGTGTCCTTCCTTATCTTGTTTTTCATTGAGTGTTTACAGTTTATCCGGTATCTTTTGCTACTGTGAGAGAATTGTGAAAAAACGTTTGAAATTGTGATACCCAATTTACTTCGTTTTCTATCAGAACAGGGGTGTACAACCTTTTTGTTATTGCCGGCCGCCAGGGCCGCAACCAACTGATATTTTCGGTGGGGGAGCAAAATGATGTAACTTGTTGTTGCACCTAACAAATACGCACGTTTGTGAAAATTTCGGGGGGGGGCAATTGCCCGATATTCCCCCTCTGGTTGCGGGCCTGCCGGCCGCATTACCTTTATTTATATGAAGTACGGCCACCAATGAGTTCGATTTATATTTATGAGATACTGCCAAGTGCCAACCAACACAGAACACATTCAAACATTAATTGCGTATTCATTCTATAACTCTTTGTGACATCACCAGCCCGATTGTTACGCATCGTGTCGACTGATTTTCTTACCTTTTTGTTTTGCTTCAATGTACGCCAGCACGGCCGCCAAATCTTATATTTTAAGTTACATGTGAACGGCCGCAAACTTCATTATCGAAGGCCGCATGATGCGGTACGGCTGCAGGTTGTGCACCGTTGTATCAGAATATGGCTTACACATAACGGGTAAGCATCGCGTGAGTGATTTTTCATGTTTTCTGGTTATTTCACAACTGATCCTTCACAGACACTGGTCACGTGCGCCCTGAGACCTTCGTTTATGTACGGGGAAGGTGATGTATATTTGGAGGAGGCCATAGTCAATGCGAGTAATAAAAACCTTATCGCATTGTCGAAGAGATCGGAGAAGCTGTCTCACTTATATGTCGGTAACGCAGCATGGTGCCATGTGTTAGCTGCACAGAAAATACAGGTGAGACTGTGGCAAAATACATTTCCTTGATGTTGAATGTCATGCTTTCTAATATTTTAGTTCGATTCATTTGTTTAGAGAAATCCTTATACTGCAAACTTGATACTGCTCCCCTAAGTTTATGTTCTTAATATACACTATAAAATCTTCGTAATTTCTCTACCTTTTGTGCGGCGTTTGCACTCACACAGAAACATGTGAGAAGCAGTTCAATCGAAAAAGAACGTTTCATCGAGTTTTTGCGTTTTTGGTTCGAAATTTGACATGCATGTACAGCGTGATGGCAACGTACGGTAAAAATGTAAGAACACACACGTAAAAAAAACAAACGTGTCGCTACTATTGCATCAGACACTTCAGCGTCATAGAACATTGTAAGTTGTAAATTTACTATCGAGCAGAAATGCGTTTACAGGTGAGGTCCAAGCTGATTGGTGGAAACGCCTACTTCATCAAAGATGATAGTCCTCCAGACTCCTACACTAGTTTTAGATTGAACTTCTGCCAGCATAGAGGATTCAGCATAGCAAAACCGGAACCGATTCTACCCCGATGGGCTCTACTTATCATTGCTACCATCATGAGTCTTGTTTCAAAGCTTTTTGCTAAGATGGGGGTCTATGTCTTTCAGGTTTGTCTTTTACTTAGAGGTGTTGCAAAACGGTCTTATCCATAATTAAGGATAACTTGTTTTGATAATGATAATTCGACAAAAGAAATCAAAAGAATCAGAGGCAAGATTGGATTTAATTTGAAACACGCTTATTCAGTTACCCGATCCGGTGTCAGTGACTGATTTTTTTAAACCATACAGCTTTGCTTGGTCGACTATCAGATCAGCACAACTGCATTGAGAAGGATGTGCGTGCTTGGAGAGTATGTTTGCTCTTTACTAAGCATGGCTGAGTTTTCTTAACCCTGATTTCCAAGAAGCACTTGTTGTTGCGAAAATTTTTATTTAAAAGTGTTTTTAAAATAAATGACTATACTCAAGCCGCAGATAAAATGTTTTTGAAAAAGTGCCACATAGTGTTGGCCTGGGGCGTTTGGAAGAAATAAAGCGTCGATTGGGGCGGGGTAGCTCAGTGCGTAGAGTGTCCGCCTCACAATTAGAAGGTTGGTTGTTCGATCCACGGCCACTGATTGCATGGCCGTAGAGCTCCTTAGGCAAGGGTGTTCACCTCGGCCTAAGAATCAGACTTCGGCTTGTCGCCAATTGCCGTTACCAAAATCAAATTTAAAAAAGCACCAACTCAGTTTTGATGGCTTTGAGATTAGAAATATCAACTTGTGTTTTGTGGAAAGATAACCAACAGATATGAGTTTGACGGCTATTTCAAAATCATTCTCAGCTCTTGTAGAACTGTGTTAAAATTTTACTTTGCATGCTTGATTTTTTTAAATCTTGAGAAAAAAAAACAGCGTTTACGTCAAAATTATTGCAGAAACAGACGCCCGGGAAACAGCTGTAAATCTTGAACGTTACACTGAAAAATTAAATTTCTGATATTAAGGTTACTCGCAGCGCGAATCAGACCTCTTATAATAGTTAACAATAATTTGGCTCATGAAATGGTGACGTCACCATAAAGTGATATGGCCTTTCTCATGCCAAAGCAGTGGTGGTGTTTGTTTCTCCCGCTTAAGTACGTTTTGCAGCCACACTTGCTCGGATTCAACTGCTGACATACCTATAATTGAACGTGTGCTCTAAACTCTTGTAACTAAAACAACACCGACGTTTCAGCCAACTACTATGCAGCTGTTTCCCGGGCGTCTGTTTCTGCAATAATTTTGACGTAAATGCTGTTTTTTTTCTCCCGAATGGCGTAACAGTGAACCAAGTGTGGCCTGGCCACTGCAAATCGGAAGTAGCTACGCTTACATCATAATAGCGATCGCTTCTAGGCACGCTGTTGTTCGATCAATATAGTCAGCACGTTCGCTTATAATGGTCGTTGGTGACAAGTGCACTTCATGAAAAGAATGTTAGGCCCAAAATCGTGAATCGATGATTTGTTTTTTGCAATACGTTTTTAACAATCACCACCTGTAAAACCCATACAAACGAAGTTGAACAGTAACATTTACAAACGTTGTTAAAAAGATTGAGCGGTCAAAATGTTTGGTGGTACCAACTCAACACTTGAAGATGCGTTTCCAAATTATCGTTGAAAGCTATTTTAATTTACAGAAGGTATTGAAAAAATTACATTCGTGACAGTTTTGCCAAAAACCGCATTTGCTGTCTAACCAAAGGTATCTTGTAACTGGAAAATTTGAAATATTTTGTCCAAACATCTGTAACAAAAGCAAGAATAACAGTGCGGATTTTTATGGAAAGAGTTTTTTTGTGAACTTTAAAAGGAAGTCTATGTACTTCATGCGTTGCTTCAAATCCGGGGAGTCTAACTTAGGTTTTTAAAGACTTTTTTGCATTTGACTTGTTGATACAAGTAAGAAGCCATCATGCTACAGAAAATGTTTGGATTGTACAGTCTTTTTGAAGATGATCAAGTCAACAGATTACGTTTTTGGCTTCTGCTGCCCAGAAAGTTTTTAGTAGCTTGCAAATTTCAATGCCCAACCAAAGCAGCACAGCAACATTATTGCAAGCGGTCTTTTTACAGAAGTCCCTCAACCCGTTCATAGTTCGAATGACCTGCGGTCACTTCACGGTGTCGAACGTCAAGTTCCAGCGTCACTTTGACTACGTTCCAATGTTCGGCTGGGATGAAGCAAAAGCTTGCACGCGAAGATATGTGGACGAATTTCTAAATGCTCTTGCGATAAAGTCAAGCTGACCTTCTCTTATTTAATCTGAGCTGTCAAAACTTCAAGCACAGTTTTAAACAGCCTTTGTCTGCTGCACGTCAAGACAACCATGGAGGAGTTTCTGAGATTTTCAAATGTGGATAGAATAAATCGTTTTCCAAACCAACGATTTATCGTTTTTCAAACCAGCAATTTATTGTTACTGTCTTGACGAACTTTTCTAGCGTTTCTTCTCGAACTTTCTAACTTTTCTTTTTCTTCTCACATAAAAGTACAAATTAAGGTGTATTGCACTAGACGTTTGAGCAGTTTACTGAAAAAAAGTACATCTTTAACATATTTGAAAAGAAACCCAGCCATTTTATGACAACTGTGCTCCGAAAATATCGAGCAATATTTGAAATAAATCTGCCTGAACACAAAGCGTCAGCTTAACCATCAAAAACAGATAGAACCTTTGAACGGATATTTAGTACTGCCACCACAACGTGTCAAAGATTAGCGGTAAAAGCGGATCACGTAAGCTTCAATAGAGTTCGTTTTATTTGAGCCAGCATGTAAAGAAAATAGAATAAATTGATTTGTCCTACAAATTGGAAATATTTACTTGCTTCTCAGTGACACACTCAGAATTATAGAAAAACTACAGAAAATTTTGAAACAGCATTGCACCCATGCATCTTCAAGCTCGTAGCCATGGGGGTCATTCGGGGCAGTTCCCCTGTTACGTCCAAGCAATTCCTCCGGCCGAGTTTCGCGCATTCCTCACGCGTTGATTAGCGCAGCGCCTGCGAGCCGAAGAAAACTGTTGGTAGCAGCTCGTCGCGTGGTCTTTGCTTTGAAATGTGATGCGCGCTGTCGTGCGGTCGAATTTCTTTTGGCTTGTAATATTGCGTTGTTTCTGATCGAATTTGTTTCCGCCAGGAATTTATTCGTAACTGCTTGGTCCTGGTACGGACATTTTTCTAAAAACTTGTTTTCTTTGAATTTGTGACTGGTTGTATATCTACTGGCCGTGCTTTATCGGTATTTATCTACGATCGTATCTCCGGAAGGGAATACAACAACTTTCTTGGACTAGTCGGAAGTTTTCGGAGGCAGGACTTTTTGAGTACCAGGCTTATATTGAACTTTATCTTAGTAGAAACCAGGACCTCCTCCTGGGTGCTACATCCCCCAAATATGTTTGCGCCCCCAAATTGTGTTGTGCCCGGAAAAATTTGTTTAAAACACATAACAAAAACAAAAATACCCCCCTTAAAATGTATTTGGGCCCTCCGAGCCTCACAACAGGTTTTCTCAAACGGGGTTCTCGTCCCCCCTTGGGGGCCACGGAGCGGGTCTCGGGGGTCCACGATCAAACGCCGTTGCTAGGTAGCTTTGCCGTGACATTGCGTAACCCAGTTGTCACGATATATATTCGGCAGTAAAACTTAGAAGGGGGCCAGGGCTCATGAAAGTTTGAGAACCATTGCCTTACAACCTGGCTACGGGCCTGTGCACCTCACCACAGCCAGGCTATTAATCAGTCGTTGATAGGACGTGAAGAAGTAATGATGAAAGTCACGCGAAAGCATCTTGTGTAGTCCGCATCTACCATATGTGCTGAACTGTGGCAAACTTTCTTCTGTTGCAAAATCTACAAAACGATTTCTCCCTCTGTCATCCTTGTGCTTGACTAAATTTAGCCAAGGAGGAATGCGGCTTTGGCAGAGCACAGACTTTCACAATGGTACGAGCTTGCCAACCTCCTGTTCGCCATTGGTGGAACAAGGGATTTCTTACCAAGTGATTTTAACAACTGTCCTATCACATTCACCAACGCAAGTATGTGTGCACAGCAGCAGACCACTCAGATACTTCACAAATAAAACGCGAAACTTTCCTCTCGTTCTTGCAGAGCCTAGTTGCTTGCATACTGCATTTCACCGTCGTATAAAGCGAGAAAGCCATTTTTAGAAGCTTCGCATCGGTTATAGAATAAAAAACTTTTAAATCTAGAAACCATCGGGCAGAGTATAGGTCTGTTGTATGACGGCAATGCGTGCCTGGAACAAGGTGTTAGATGTCAAACAAATTCAGGTATGTAATTTCTCACCAACCATGTTCACTTGCACCAGTTACACCGGTAGCTACTGTCAATAAGACTTGCATACAGTCTCTCAATAGCTTTTGAAAATGGTGGCAGGCAGAGCCACAACCAGTAGATAATTTCAGGGGGAGGGAAAATGACTGTAACTTGTTGTTGCACTATTTTTACAGGGTACAATATTTGTAACTTGTTGCGGTGCGCAAATTTGGAAATTCCGGGGGGTTGCCCGGTTACCCACCCCTTGGTTGCGGGCCTGGTGTCAGGCTAAAATGGGGTTCAGAATCCGTAATTATTGGCTGTGAATGTTGATGATCTCTCAGCTCAGTTAAAGGTTGCGTAATCACAACAAATTTTTGGGACACTCTGCATATGTGTTTGGCCCTGGCATAAACGGTCTTCATACATCTTCTGGACATTGCCATGGCTATGCTGGACATGAAATGTCTTCTCTGTTGTGGAAAAACAGCTTGTGCAAATTTTTCTTTAAAAATGCACACAGGTGGGTGCACAGACTGTAAATGCAAATGACGTTTGAGTTCGCTTGAGTGGTTGAATACAGTGGTGTAAAGATCCATGCCTCGTTGGAAGTCGACAATGATATTTTTAGAAAAACGAGTTCACGCCGTAGTTTTTTTCAAACAAAGTAGGAGGTACCTTCGTTCAGTATTCAACTGTGGTGAAAAATAAGTTGGTCCATGACTATTGCATGGTAATGTCTGACTAAAATCATTAGAACAGGTACAAAAACGTTTATAACGACTGTTTAGCACAGTAATCTCTTTTAGTGATTATCCAAAGTTTGCATTAGTTTCCCAAAAATGTGAGTGGTGGTCGGCACTTGTGCGTCGCATGTACGTCACGTATTTCGTCGAAACATCTGATGCTTTCTTTGAACGAACTGAAGCGCACTTGTTCGGAGGGAGTGTTGCATTTTCATATAGCGTCTTTATTCAGTCATTTAAATTTTCTGATGGTTTTCAGAAGTCTGCATTCTTTGCCCATTACGCAGTACTGTATTTTGTTTTATGAGAAATGAACTCAATCTCAGCGTACATTTTTAAATTCTCTATACTCTCTCAGGGTGGATTAACTTTAAGCAAGTGCTCGCGCGCGCCCTCTGTGCTGTTTTTCTTGTCACTTTTGAAACACTGTTAAATGCTACTCGTACACAAATGAGCACTTTGACTCGAAGATAAACAAAACATTTAGACTTTTTTCAGAACACCCTTACTTTTGGATGAGGTAAACATGGAATTCATTTGAAGTAGATGAATGGAAATGCACTTCGAACAGTATGGAGAAATTTTAATTTGACGGAAACGTCACACATTTACTGCTAGTGGTTTTATGCTCATTTTAACATGTAGAGGCACGCAGGAAAAGTTCGTCCTTATCATTGAGGCACTTCACAACATGTCACTGCCGAGGGCAAAATCCAAAGCAATTTGAAGGAAGAAAATATGTTCTGTGAAAAATTATTTCACTTCAAAATGTTTTGTCAGGTAATGATTGGGTTTTGCCTTGTAACGTGGGCATTTGTGGCTGAGCACTGGAAAATACAACATGCAATTAGTTCGCAGAACAATCCACAATACTGAAAATTGGCCGGCAATTGGCCTGTTTTACCCGCTTGACATATTTTCTTGAAAAGTGAAAAGTGTTTTCATAAGTCAGAAAGCAACTATTGCTCTTCTAGCCAAAGGCCAGAATCGTGCAAACAATAACCTACTGAAAGCAGTAATTTACTGATATGATGAGCATCTGAAAACAAATAAGTAGTGAGGCAACAAAGTTGTATTGCTGTAAATCTCTAGAAAAGGTCATGTTGTTCCTCTTCAGTATCAAGTACGCATACCAACCAACTCCTGTCATCATGAAAGTTGATAATGCAAACGTTTCATGATAGCACTATGGCATTGAACACATTTCAAAAAACTACCAAAGAGACATTCATCAATCAGATAAAAACTTTGTCCGGTTAGGAATTGCACACACTGACGTAGATGGAGAAAAAATGGTTAATTTGACGATGTTTGTTTCCTCATTGACAATACGTGTCTGCTTGTAGATTTGTTAATCCCTTGCTGGAATCTAACAGATCAAACTTGGTGTGACAAGAGGTAATGCTTGCTTTCTCGCGCACGAAAACCTTTCTTAGTTAATGGCTAATGGATCAGAATATGCTTAACTTCTGCAATCGTTGCAGATTTCGCTTTGCAAGACATGAGCCGATCAACGTACGATGAGTGACGATTGTGTTTTTTCTAAGATCAGCGCCATTTCCTCACTCACTGCACCCATGGGGCTAAACGTTTTGGGGGTAAGGAAACCCATACTCAATGGTTTTTGTTGCCGATCATACAATACGCCATTTTTAGTATGTTCCACTCACCGATTAGTCAAATGCGTTGAACCGCGTATAAATCCATCAACAACGGTTTTTCCCTCACATAAAACCAGAATCTGTGAAACGATGTATTCGAGTTCAAGATAACTTTAAGAGAGCCTGTCAGTTGACGCGACGTGTCGCTTTCGCCGGTAAGCTTGTCAAAAAATCTGGTTTGCTCATGATAAATGTCAAACTCCAGCACTGTCAATAAAAACGTCAAGATGATCAGAAACTGTTTGCGATTAGAATCAGCACCACTGGTGGCCTTTAATATAAAGTTTCATGGTTATAGCTTGCTGTCCAAAAATATGGCACTTAGAAGACACAAAGCAAGCTTTATGTGAACGTTTCCTAAAGAATATTAACAGCCGTTATGCGAAAACTTCCAGGTAATGCTGAGATCACGTTGACCTGATCTCTTTGGAGACATCTTGTGGATATTTTATCGTGTACAGTGGTCGGCACTTTTTGCTAACTTTGTACCGACTTAAGGTTTAAAATCATTCATTGTGTCAACAACAGACGCATTTTTGTACAAGTCAAGGTCAATATACCTTCTCTATGTGAATCATAACAAAACTGATATGAGTAAAACTTGGAACGCCTGCGTGCCATTCGAAATTGCTTGGTGTGCCAAGTGTGGCACGCGTGCCGTAAGTTACCGACTCCTCGACACGATAAAATAGCTGGACAGGCGTGGTGTTACTTGTAGAAGTAAGAAAAACGTTAACTAACACAACATCTTACGTTCGGTAGTCAAAATGACCAAACCTGGTCTGTAGCAGTATAGCGATCTGTAATGAGCTAAGCTATAATCAGTAGGTATATAACATCCATAGCTTTGATAGCTGTGTAATCGTGTTGTTAGCAGCGCGTTTGATAAAGATATGATGCCGCTGTAGACCTAAGCGTGATATGCACGGCACGCCATTGTAAAGTAGGATTTTTTATTAGAAATCATTAGGCTTACTGGCAAGGTTTACTAGATTACTGGCGAAGTTCATTGGGAAACATTATGTTCAGTAGCATAACATGAAATGGATTACCGATTGGCATCGAACGAGGACTGCTTTGCATGGAAGTACATATTCAGGAGGGTTCAAAAATGCAATGTAAACAAATGTACACTTTCTTGAGGTTTTCATCTATGCAAACAAATTTTGTGTTTTCAGCACGGTAACCAGTTTTGTGCTTTATTTTGCGGTTCATCACTGCCTGTTATGAGTGCAAAAGATAAGAAACAGAAGTTTGCAGCTATTTTTAAAAAGTCGAAGGTGTATTTCTTGCTAGAAGCCATAGGCTACTATATCTTCGAACAAATGGCTTTCAAACACAACTTGGCATTTGTGTTAATGCAAATGTCTGCACATTAGAATGAACACATGAGAGAGGTAATCCGTAATCGACTATGCGTTTTGCGTTCTTTGCATGGTTTGCCGGGCAGAGCTGTTAGCTGGAATCGCCAAGACTGCAACATGAAAAGCGTGCAACGAGGGAAAAGAGCTTGGTCGATTGTGACTGGACTGTGTCCAAATGTCCGGACACAAAATGTAGTTTTCCAAAATGCGTTTTCTTTATTCCGGTCGTAAGGCATAACAAAAAGTTACCATGCATTAACAGCAAAACCAGCGACTGCCTTTCCAGAATTTGTTTATATTACCGTCATCTTGAGTTACGTTTCTGCGATTGCCTGTTCTCTGAATCGTCTGGATCTGTGACTGCGATTGTTGTTTTTTGGCTGATTTTCTCACGGTAAGAGCGCTGATTGTAAAGAAGTGCCAGATTAACCTCTTCAACTAAGTCGGGTACATTCTTTTAGTTTTGTGTAGCCTACTTGATGTATTTCATTTTCCATTCCACTTGAGGCACACCAAGACAATTGAAAATATTAATGTGTAAAAATGACCAGAAGTCGGAGCTGGAGCCGTGTTATGAAAAAAGAGTGCTCCGGAGCCGGAGCCACGCTCATGAAAACCAAGAGCTCCGGAGCTGGAGCAATGTTTTCAAAAAGAAGAGCTCCGAAGCCGGAGCAGTGTCATTTTCATGACGGCTCCGCAGCCCTGATGGAAACATTGTCTATAGGAGGTGGAAATGATTGCAAATTTGACACTGCTCCGAACTCTGACATATGAACTCTGACATATGCTATGACCTTTTTTGTGCAAACTGCACACGCTGCGGCAGAACGTCTGCCAGATACGTTGATCGCTTTGAGATGAACGGTGAAAGTTCAACTCCAAGAAATATCGGCGGAGTACACGCCAAGACAAACGATTTTTCGACGAACGTTTTCCAGTGGGAGGACTAGGCTTTAAGCTGTTGCAGATATTTGTTTACCACATCTCTAAAACGAAGAATGAGTCGGCCAACACTTTGAATACTTGAGCTCGGTTCACCAATCACCATGCAGGGTGTTTTCTGGTAAACGAATCTGAGAAAAACAGTGGAATTGACTAAAGCCAGTGCATTTGGAGTTCCAAAGGGTAGTACTTACTATGGAAGCCTTGCAGATGTTGCATTTTGCGCGCAATGCAAGCATTAATCGCATGATTATGATACATTCCGAAGCCAAAGCGGGGCGTCTGTTTCCCAGATCCAGGCCCTGCGGCGCCCTATACTTCAAAATATAAAAAATTATCTATTTTGTCCTCTACTGCAGGCTATGACCACGTTAACCTATTTTGAGACCTAATCTTGGAAACAGACGTTTTTGATCTAAAGTGAACGAACTGAGCTTGGCAAGTTATAGAAACATTTTCTTTCCAAATTGCTGTCTTGGGTTTTCGAGAAGCCAGCTCTTTCTTGTCAACACAACGTTTCGGCAAAATTTTCGGCAAACATCGGCCATAAAAGACAATATGAAACCGACGCCCCCATACATTCCTACCAACACTTCAGCATTGGGCTATAATTGATGTACTGTTCACCCTCATCTAACTGCGCTATTGCCCTTGGCTGATAGGAAAGTGCAAGAAAAAATTTTGTGGGGGTTATGCAGTTGCGACGCTGTAGCTACGCGCCTTCAAAAACTCCGTAACAAACCGTTAACGAACCTGGTGAAATATCGTAATAAGCAAACATATAAGACATTTTCTTAAACATATAAATTCAAATAATTCATTATTTCTATCTACTACTGATGCATACGAAATCCACCGTCTCATTTAATCATTAGAACCTTAAAATGGAAGCGAATAGTTCTCCCAATGACACTCCATCCAAAATTCTGAAAATAGCCAGTTGCGTTGTGTCAGAATGGTTGTCCAAATTCTTCAACCAATGCATGACTATTGGTGAATTCCCAGACTCCTGGAAAATCGCCCACATCACACCAATTCCTAAAGCCCATAACCCAAGCTTCTCATCTGAATATAGACCAATCTCTGTTCTCCCAATATTGCCAAAGTTGTTTCAAAAAGCTCTTTATGACAGAGTCTACTCCTATGACAGAACACAATCTAATTCATAAAAGACAATATGGTTTCAGAGAAAATCACTCAACTGAATTAGCTATTACAGCCATTATGATGAACTACTCAAAAACTTTGACAATGAATCAATAACAAGTTCCTTATTTCTAGACCTATCAAAAGCATTTGATTTCCGTAGCCATGAAAGTTTACTTGATAAACCCTATCACTATGGTATAAGAGATGTTTCGCATAAAGTATTATCAATTTTTTTGCATAATAGAATGCAGTGCATCAAAATAGGGACATTTAAATCTTCGTACAAAAGGATATCTTTTGGAGTCCTTCAAGGCAGTTCACCTTTACTCTTGCTTATCTACATTAATGATATCACTCAAGCTGTCATTTTTCATACTACTTTATTTGCTGATGATATTAATCTTCATATGTCAAACTCCCATTTTAATATTCTTTAGACAACCGTCAACCCTGAACTATGTAAAATTGACCACTGGCTTAGAGCCAAGAAACTTTCTCTTATCCACAATAAGACTAATTTTATGTTATTAAATTCTCAAAAGCACAACCTACTTCATTCAAAGTTATTATAAATAAACACAGCATTTCCCCCAAATATAACCTGCAGTTCATAGAGGTTCTTCTTGACAATAAACTAAGCTGGAAACCTCATGTAAAAAAGGTGAAAACTGTTATCAAGAGCAGGGTACCCAGACGAAAATTACAATAAAAAGCCAAAATAAAATGTCCAAACCGACTGTTTAAAGGCCAGAAAAAAGCCAAACTTTATTTGCGGTATTGCCATTCCTTTGCCACAAAAACGTCTAAATTGCAAGAATATCAAAAAAGTTTCTTCGAAATTAAGATTAAATCTTGCTAGGCATTGTACTGGAGCATTGATCGCCCCTGACTTTTCATGGTTTGCGAAATTGCAAAGTTTGGGTAAAATGGTGCCAGAGTTTGCATACTGATCCTTCCGCAGATTTCTGCACGAAATTCTCTCCCACTCACTCCTGTACTTACGATCAGAATCATAAGAGCCCTTCTACGTCGATGTATTTATCGCATTTCTATTGTGGAGACGCAGATCTGCCCGCAAGCACCGAAACCGTTTAGTGCTTACAACACAATAGACACTACACAGTGCAGTGAGTGCACTCATTTCCAGTAATTACACAAAAACTTAATTTCGAATCTTTCATCCCTCAAATATTACAATATCAGAATGTGATCCTCTGATATAGCATTTATCACAAACATTTTGCAAATGTGTTGCCGAAAAAAATAGAATAGCAATATTTTCCTTCGTAGAAAAGGCCAAAAAAAAGCCCAAAGGCCAAACACATTTTTAAGGCCAGCCAACTTGAAACGAGGCCAAATTTCTGAAATTTGGCCTAAAAAGGCCAATCTGGCAACCCTGATCAAGAGCTTGTGGAGTTTTATCTATAGATTACTTAAACATTACACAATTTGTGTTAAAAGTTGTCTATAACTCATTAATTCAACTCTGCCTTACATACTCAATCCTCAATTGGGGACGTGCTTCAAACGCTAACAATTCAGCCTCTCATTAATCTCTAAAATAAAGCTATAAAACTAATAAAACCAACTAAGCAGACATCTCTGGAAGAATCTTTTGAGCACTTTAACATCTTAGGCCTTCCCAAACTTTATACCTTATCAGTAGGCAAATTCATGCACTCTTGTTACAACAGACAGCTTCCAAACCATTTTGAGGACTATTTTATTCCAGTCAGCTCAAATCATTTTTACCGCACAAGACTATCCACTTGTAACAACATTTTTTAGCTAGAGTCAACTCCTCTTCACGAAAATGTGCCCTTACATTTGTTGGCCCAAAAAGTATGGTTTACAGTACCAGACGATATTAAATCTTCTACCACTTTTACCTTCAAATGGAGACTTAGAAACACATCATACATGAAAAAGATACATAATTATATATTTTAGCAACGTTTCATTTATCAAAAAATAAACGCTGAGAATTTCAGTAATTTGACTAATGTAACGTTGTCTGTTTTCTTATGTACTGTATTTTACTTTTTAGTCTTTTATCTTTCCTGCGCGCATTTTTTTCGGACATCATTTTATGATCCTTAGCTTTTGGTTTTGTTTTGTCTTGCTTTCAAACCTCATCGATTTTTTTACTTTTTATACTGTGTTCAAACATTTTTTGTCCACACGAAATTTCTTCAATTAAATTTGACCCACTCTTTTGTGTACATAGGCATGCCCTGTTCATCTGTAAATTTACTTCACCATGTTCTGTGTTTGTTTGTGTGTTGTTGTATTTGATTTCCAACTACTTTTTGAACACTGTGCAAAAAGTGATGAACGGGGTTAGTTGACTAGATCAGGGCTTCTCAAACTTTTTGTTCTGCGACTCATTTTGAAAAAGTTTTTTTTTATGCGACCCCTTCATGGATATTGTAGTGGCAAGCCAGCAGTGATGGAGTCTCGAGACTTGGTCTCGGTTTCGAGACGTGTCTCGAGACCCGTTTTTTGGAGTCTCGATCTCGGTCTCGAAGGATTTCGGTCTCGGTCTCGAGCTCTTCGTCTCGAGACTTTGCATGGATTATTTTTATGAAGTTTTGCAAGAAGGAGCTCCTTAAAAAACGGTTTTGAAAAATGATTGTTCAAAATTCAGCCGTTCAAAGCGGTCATTGTCTAAGCTTTCTTTGCTGTGATGTTAACTGCGAGATGAAGAAAACAACTTGCCCTCTACCCCGTTTAAAATTGATACTGAATTCAATGAAAAATGTGTATGTACCAATGAAACAGCAGAGCATAATCTCTGCAACGAGACGTTTGGAGTACTTTGAACTGTTTTTCCAGGAGTTTTGTTATGAAACGCATAGGCTTATTCAAAAGAGGTGGGAGAGTGCCAAAAACTTTCTTTTTTGAGAAGCCAAATAAAACGATTTCTTTTTTTGGAAGTGGTTTTCAAATCACTCTGTTAAAACACACTGGTGAAGTTTTTTTTTGTTCTGCGTAATGCAGACTTTTTTAAGCTAAAAAATGCCTGGGAACTCTCTTGAGGAAAAGTTTTGCTCATAAGAGTTTCATACAGAGAGCAAATAATGCGTCATGGCTGATCAGTTACTTTGACGTACTGCTATAGGCTTTACGGCCATTCTGCGTTTTCTAACCGACATGCAGTGTTGCGAAAACTCGAAGTGTGGCAGCAAAAACGGAAATTTGTAGAATATCAGTTTAACGTAATAATATGAAAATTATGAAAAACTTGAAAAGATAACAACTTGACAAGAAAAAGTAGCAAATCTAGGAATTATACATCTAGCTATAAAATCAGCGGGAAGGCGCTACACCATTTCACTGCTAGCTCAACTACACCGGTAATCTCGAGCTTTGCTCATTCTGCTACAGCAACGGTGCACAACCTGCGGCCGTACGGCCGCATGCGGCCTTCGATAATGAAATTTGCGGCCGTCCACATGTAGTTCAAAATATAAGATTTGGCGGCCGTGCTGGCGTGTATTGAAGCAAAACAAACGTAAGGCAAGAAAATCAGTCGACACGATGCGTAACAGTCTGGATTATGATGTCACAAAGAGTTATAGAATGAATACGCAATGTGTGTTTGAATGTGTTCTGTGATGGTTGACACCAGTGTTGCCAACTGGTATATATATATGTATATATATAGCCAATTTGAAAAATTTGGTATATTTTCAAAGAGCTTGGTATATACATTTTTGATTTGGTATATATATAAATTTTGGTATATATTTGGTATATTTTTGTCTGAGGTTTTAGTTGAGATTTTCAACCAATTTATTTGGTTCATTACAAAGCGGAAACAGATAAACCGATAGTGGTGTTGAAGCTACATAAAAAAGTTTAGTGATTTTGCTTAACATGGGAGTGAGCATGCACTTTGGGTAAGCGGAAAGCGAGATTGGAAGAGAGCTGAGAAGTTCTGAAAAAACTGAACTTACCCCTAAGGACAGTGCCGTGGCAAGGGTAAGTGAGGCCCCCCCCCGAAATTTCACGTGGGGCCCCCCATACGCTATTGGCCTATTATTATGAATTGCAGTAAAAAGTCGTAACCTCTCT
>Ga0210059_1008269_pt1 | contig 16468 bp, 13 predicted proteins | sample Ectturendosymbi2_FD_188042 | JGI IMG/M metagenome (GOLD analysis project Ga0210059, IMG submission 188042) | Ecteinascidia turbinata endosymbiont from Florida, USA - Sample 2 (SPAdes) (version 2) | ecosystem: Host-associated > Tunicates > Ascidians > Unclassified | place: Key West, Florida...
GCACCTTTCACAATCAGCCTGGCTTGCCATATTGACATGTTATTTTAATTATATTTATTGCTGCAAGGTTGGGCTAAACTTGTGGAAATGACTGAGAGTGAAAGAGGCAATTAATATGACTGAGAGGGAAAGAAGCAAAAATATGAACTGGAACGAAGCCACACAGTAACAAAAACTGACATATCAACAGGCTAGCAAGGTCTGGCTCTCAAAAATACCCTTATTTGAAGAACTTACCTCATGTGACAATCCAATGTGCAAAAAACAACAACACATTGACATGCTAGAACAATTTTACGCTAACATAGTAGTGGCATTAAAACGAGCAGCAAGTGAAGTCTTAACTAACAGTCCAAAACAAAAGCATAATGTTCCCGGGTGGAACAAGGATGTAAGAGAAAAGCACAAGGATGCCCGACGAGCATACTTATACTGGATTGATAATCATAAACCCAAAAGTGGACCTTTATTTGACATTATGAAAGAAAGCAAAAAAGAGTTCAAATATGCATTAAGAGCTTGTCGGACGTCCCAACAAAAATGCAAAGCTGATGCCATAGCTGAGGCCTTATGGAACAGATCTCCCAAAAAATTTTAGCAGAACACCAGAAAAAGCAAGAAATCATGGCTTCCATCTGCAGTGGGAGGCGAAACGGGAAATGAAGCAGTCACTGTCATGTGGAGCAGTCACTGCCATGTGGGGAACTGTCATGTGGGGAAATGAAGCAGTCACTGTCACTTTTCAGCATTGCTGAACTCATCAAAAAACTGTAAAATTGGCAATTTTGTGAAACAAAATATAATCTCACATGGTAATTTTGAAGGGATTGGTGATTTGGGTGCAAGAGCTTCAAGATTAAATCTCTGCTGCGCAAACCACCACTGAATCGCGCAGCTGACAAAGATGGCATCTTTGCTGAACACATTTTCTATGTTGATTCAGGTGTGTGCAACCACCTGAGTACCTAGTCTATTCAATGTGTGTTTAATGCATGGAAACATTCCTCAGGAATGCATGCAAGCAGTCATTGTACCTATTTGCAAAAACAAGAAGGGGAACATAAGAGATGCTGGGAACTATAGGCCTGTTTCCCTTGAAACTATCATCTCCAAGTTGTTTGAACACTACATTTTGTCATGCATTTCTCCACTTGGGCCGCAACAGACAATCAGTTTGGCTTCAAGCCAAAACATGGCACGGATATGTGCATTCTTTTACGTCTTATTATGTAAGCAAAGATACACCAGTGTTTTCAGCTTTCTGAGATGTGTATGGTAAGACTGTTGTTGAGTTGGTACAGGCAGCAGACTATGCAAGTAAAATAGGGTACCAACTACTCATCCCCCTATACTGTAAACAATGGGGTAAGGCGAGGAGGAGTTTTGAACCCATATTTATTTGCTGTTTACCTGGACAAACTCTCAATCCAGCTGGGATCAGCCAGGGTGGGATGCACTGTGGGAAATATGGTTGTTAATCATCTAATATTTGCTGATGATATATGTGTGTTCAGTCCCAGTATTAGTGGGCTGCAATGTCTTCTGAATATTTGTGGTGACTAGACTGCTGAACATGAAATCACTTGTAATTGCAACAAAACAATTGGTGTTCTTTTCTGCCCAAAAAAGTATAAACAACCTGCTCCATCAAATGTTTTTCTAAATGGTGTACGTGTACAATTTTATGACCAAGTGAAATAAGTGAAATATCTTGGTGTGTGGATAAATGCATCATTGAAAGATGATGATGATACTCACAGACAAGTGAAATCACTGTACTGTGCAGAAAACAAACTCAGAGGCACTTTTGATCAGTGCTCTCCTCCAGTAAAAAAAAAACACTCTATGTCGTGCCTATTGCATGCCAATGCAGGCCTATTCTTGCCAATTGTGGAGCAAATACACGCAGACCATGTATCAGGCGCTTACGTGCTGCATATAACAATGCCTATCGAATTATGCATTAGGCCTACATACCCAGAAATGTTAGTGTTCGCCCACACCAGGTTAGCCATTGTGTCAGGACCTTTGATGCCGTGCTGAGAAACAACTCGCATCGATTTTTTATACGATGTGCATCTTCATCCAGCTTTTTTATTCGATCGCTTCAAATGTCTGATGCTTTTTACAAATCTTCATTTTTCCTCAATTATTCAACGCTCCTGTATGATAGAGACCAAATGCAGTAGTTGTATGTGGATTGTTTCGAAGTTTGCGTCTCATCAGTATTGCTTTTGTATTGTAAAAATATGTGGACACTGTGTGCACACCAAGCATAAAGAAGTAAGAAGTGCTGGGAAAGTGTTTTGCTCCTCTCAAGGTTGGACATGTAGGCTACTAACACCAGTTATGTGATGTGCTACTGTATGGATATCCATTTTCCGTGCACTTGCGAATGACGATACAGGTGTGGTGAGGATACAGTGTTTTGCACTTCTCAATGTTGGTCATGTGCAAACACCGTTTCTGTAATGTATGCTGATGTATAGCTAACCACTTTTTGTGCTCTTGTGTCTGTGATTGCGTCTGTAAAATGGACCATGAGTCCGCAATAAAATATTATTATTATTATTATATGACCGAGAGTGAAAGAGGCAATTAATATAATATGGAAACTGCTTTCACAAAAAAACTTTGATATAAATAACCTGGAATCAAACTCGCTGAAACAACATTGGGCACCATTTTTAGCATGTTGGGCGCCATTTCCTAGCACAAAAACAAACAGAGAAATAATGTGAAATTTTAATTGACTCGAAATTGGCTCGAGCTTTCCAAAACAATGACTCGACATTTCTTATGTTTCGACTCTGACTCGACTGAAAAAATTTTAGATGACTATGACTCGAAGGGCTTGTGACTCTCACACGGCTTTGACTCGACGAAGATGACTCGGGCAGACGGGCACATTACTGGTTTCAGGTCAGCTGATGTGAAAGAACAAAAGCTTCGGATTAGGGTATTCCCATGTTACCAACCTAATCTGGAGAGTGGAGATGGGGACTGAGGAGAAACGGAATGTTTTGAGGAAAGGAGTAGTAAAAACCAGCCGTCAACTTGCCCGAGTGGTTTAATTGCGGTGGTTTTTCGCGTTCTTGCGTCATTGTTGGAGAGACTCATCAGAAATTCATCAAAGTTGTAACTACCGCTCATATTTTCCCAAAGAATGTGTTTTTTGGAATTTAGATCAATTTATTATGAAAAGTAGAACTGAAAAATAGCAATCTCCCAGTTAATACAGCGTTGACTACGAATAGGTCAGATGATAATTTCAATATCTAGCATAGTTATCTTTATGGCAAGTTTCCTGTTCTCATGCTCTTTTGCAGTTTTTTAGTTACAGTAGTACATCAACAAGGAATTTGGGTCTGGTGAAGAAGAATACTGCCCTCCACTAGTAGACCTGAAAATTTGGTTGAAGTTCATAACGCTCAATTTTACAATCTCTAGGTTATAGTAAACTAAAGTGTAATACTAGCCTGTCTCAGTTTATTAAAAGTGAACTGTACATGTAGCTCTTGATATATTGATTCACAATTCATTAAATAAGAAAATAGGCTATAGGTATTAGGTTGGCAGTGAGTGAGCATTAACTAGTAGTAGCTACAGTAACTGTCTAACTAAATCAAATGTATAGCATCAGTACTACAGTGGTTCAAGAATAGAATTAAAATGATACTATGACGAAGAATCATTATTGCTAGAACTTTATTACTTTCGAAGAAATGTTGCCACTCATTTTTTATACTAGTTTTCTATCACATTCCGCCCTTTATTTCTATCACAATCCGCCCTTTATACATCTCTCTGAATCTTTTTTGTCAACATGTTTGTCCTGCATGCTCTGTTTTTGTGTGAACCTTGTGCCTGATCCTTTCCATTTTTTTGGCTTGATGGTTTTCTGTGATATTTTCTGCCCTTGTTCTCTATTGCATTTTAGTAAGCCTAAATGTTAAACCTATTTAGGAGATTTGTTTTAGATTGTTACCAGGTAGTCTGATCCACTCTTGCTCAGTTTTTTCTGCTACTGTAGTCAATAACTACAGTGCTTAAGGTATGGGTCACCAACCTTTTTGAAACTGAGAGCTACTTGTTAGTACAGATTCATGCGAAGGGCTATCAGTTTGATACATACACTTCTGAAATAAAAATTTGCTCAATTTGTCTTCAATTATGTTATCCTTATCATTAATAAAAATTAAAGATATTCATCAATGTAAAGACACTGATCATATTTATACTATTGTCAGAACAGGACCACAGGCGACCCACATGGTCCGTGTGGGCAACCTAGCGCCGGTGGTCACCATGTTGGTGACCCCTGGCTTAGGGACACCAATATGTATTGTGTAAAATTTTCTACTCACAATTAATGTGTGAAATTAAACAACCCTGAAACTTGTGCACTAATTAACTTTATGATCAATTTCAAATTTTTTATTGAAATGCTTCAATTAAAAAAATGAACTTGCATTCCATCGTGATATACTTAGCTTGAAGTTTGAAGTATTTAGTGCTTGTCAATTAACTTAAACTGCTTGGTGCTGAACAATACCTTTTAACTGTGTAGACTGACATATTTGTCTGTGCTTATATAGTTTACTTATTATATATAATCTTTTTGATTTGATTGCTGTGCATCATAGGTTGTATAACAGTTTAATAGGTGTAAGGACTAATTGAAGATCATGCAATAATATTGTCTGTGTTTCACATTTGGCTGCTTACTGATTTAGTTGAATATTTATTCATTTTTGCTGTCAATATGCCAAGAAACAAAGTTGGTTGTGGTACCAAATATTTTGTATTCTCATTCAATGTTTTCTTTTGGGTAAGCTTAATTTTTGCCTGTACTTCATTTTTCTACTTATATTATAACAGTTTTTTTAAGGTGTTTTAGGGACCTGATTTGGGACCCTAGAATTGAAAATCGGGTCCCTAGAATCAGCGAAAATTATCATCGGGTCCCTACAGGTCCATACCAGTTACCTAACATTTTCCATGAAAAAACTGATTATAATATATTTGTGTTATTTTTAGACAAACTGCTGCTTGCAGGCCATTTATGGCTTGCAAACCAGGAAGGATGATCAAGTGTCTTGAAAATAAATCTTAAAGCCTAACGCAATGCTCTTCATACAAAAAAGTTCATGTGGTGAAAAGCTACAGTATATGAGAACCTGGGAATAAGAAAGAGATGGGCAGAATGCTGAAAACTTTAGCAAAGATGCTTTTTCGTCAGTTATTGCTAAGCACAAAAATGATTGACAAAAAATAGACAAAAACATTTTAACTCTGTAGGGTATAATGGAAATATGACAATGACCCCATGAATGTGCTTGTGAGCCTTAAAAGTAGTTAGTAGAGACATTAAAGCTGCTCATCATTGGGGAAAATCCTATTTGCATGTTTTGTTTTGTGAAATTTCCTAAAACATCAACATTATGCATCAGTATGTACATGGTATAACCTTTTGTGCCGCTTGAACTGTAAGAAATGACAACAAAATATTTTACAGTTAGTAGAAATTGGTAGATGCAGCAGAAGTTTTCATTACCAAGACATAAAGTTGTTTCTTAGATTGAAACACTTTTACAGGTATTTTCAAACTGCTAGAAAATGCTAACATGATCTGTTTTCTTTTAAAATCACTTTTGATGTTAAAAACATAAAACATGGCAATCGTTTAAATGTCTAAGCATCACTCAAAGTCGTTCAATAACTTTTTTGTGTTTTTAATGCAAGATGACATAGTCTCAAAGATTTTAGCATAAAATTTAATCCATTAACAGAGGTGAAAAAGTGGACCTACCAAGTTATCCAGTTTATGATGCCCCTGTGTTGATTCAATGCTCTTACTCATTTTTTTCTAGTCAAGCTGGTGCAGTGTGTTGTAAACCTAAAAAGACCTCTCATTGGCTTGACATACCCTGAACTTTTTCATTCATAGGCTAAACTAGATGAGGTGCATACTCCTTTAAATGTTTTTATAGTTGGTACTCATCACTGTCATTCATAAAATATAAAGATCTGATAGTGTTAACACAGTGGTACATTGAAACTGATCATGACCTTTTGGTTTGCTTTAACTTTTAGTCTTCAATTGTGTCTGTCATTTATTACTGCTTGCAAAAATCATTTTCTGCTTTCTTACTCAAATTTTGTATGTTGATACTTACGCCACACGTCAAAGCTTCTAGCCAAGACTGAATATGCATTTTGCAGAGTATTAATGGAAATATAAAGCAAGTAGGATGTAAAAGCACTGCAAGCAAGTAGTGTGTTTTCATACATAGCAAATTAAGTATTAAATTACTTGGTTCTGCTAATGGTTATACCACTTTCTATAAAGATTATTTTTTTACTTTATTTCATAACAGTAGGCTACGGTGGATATGAGTTGAAGTATTGTTAACTACCTAGGATAGCAAAACTATACATACAGACAAAGAAGATTCATGTTAAGATAATACAAATGGCAGTAAACATGTAGAGAGGTCAAAATGAACATTTTAGCGAATGCAACTGAATGCTGATGTGTTCTATCTGTTCACAGGTGATTGGCCTTCTACTCCTGGCTGCTGGAATATGGGCATGGACTGAAAAAGTAAGTTGTGTTCTTGCTGATTTACTGTTCTACAAAATGTGCCATGTTGCTGTGAAGAGAAGTCTTTGTGATGAAAATCTTATAAAATGCATTAGAATTAGATTGTAGGATTGGCAGCTTTGAGAGTTTTCCTTGACGAAGTATATTATTAAGCTTTGGAAATTGCAGATGAAGTGGTCTTGCTGCATGTGTCTCTTCCAAAGAATGTCACCTGCTTTTACCTTCCCAAAATATTTTGACTCTTGTCCTCTGTTTCTGTCTTTTACGAAACTGTGTGGTGTGTATCTTGCATTTAATATGTAGAACATCTCTTCTGTTCCTCTCTTTTCCTAAGCTGCTGAAAAAACATTTGCTTCGCTTAACCTCTTCGCATCTGTTTCCTTTCTGAAGTACAGGGATCTCCAAACTACAGCCTGCGAAGTAACTTTGTCAATAATGAAAAAATAATATTTTTACAAAAAATTTGTTGATTTGATAGAATGTAACACATCCCGAAACCATCACATTAGGTAAGATATTCAGCCCTCAAACTGTTATGTACTAGCTTATGTGACACTCTGACAAAAAAGTTTGAAGACCCCTGGTGTATTGTATTAAGATAACATACTGGTCATACCTGTGTATCATCTCTGTTTTCTTTTGTTTTTGTTTGACACAGTGATTTTTTTCGTATATGTCCTTACAACAAATAACTTTTCAGGCAAAAGCAGTCGTTTGATCTGGAATAGTCAGCTGAACCAATATTTTAGCAGATTTTTTTATTGTGTGGCGGTTGTTAAAAGTAGATTTTAACTATACAGTATTTCATCACAGGTTGATTGCTTGTGCAGATTATTGGCTTGTTTTTGAAAAGAAATCATGAGACGGCTTTCTCGATAGTGAATACTGTATTATGACATTTGTGCAATACCACACTCAATTTAGTAACACATGCCTCCTGACGACAAACAATAACAAATGTCAATTTCGAAATCGAATTACAGATGTGCAATCGCTGTTCCTATGACGTTTTCCACGTTTTTACGAACAAGCCTGAGCACAACAGTTTTGAAGAAGTGTAAGCATCTTATGAATGATCAGCAGTTTCCCTTTAACGTGACCACCAATTAACGCACTGATATTGCCGAGTCGAAAATCAGCATTTTTTGCAAATTTGGAAAAACGTACGCAAACGTTTAACCCTCCTTCCCAGCGTACGGTAGGTGGGCTTGTAAAAAAATTAGCTATTGTGAACACACTTCCTATCGAAAGAAAGGAACCCTTACACAGCCAAGAATCCGACACTACGATCAATTGTGAGCACTTTTTAAAGACTGCGCATTGCAATTGTTTTATGCATTTGCAGGGATTTTTTGACAACCTTTCTGCCATCAGCTCAGTTCCGATTGATCCGGTGGTGGTTATTATTTTCATTGCCGTTGTCATGTTTGTTTTATGCTTTTCTGGTTGCGTTGGTTCATTACGAGAAAACATCACCTTGCTCAAATTTGTAAGTATTTCTCTTTTGACGGTTGGGGTGGCGTTTGTGATTTTATACATCACTTGTAAGTGGTAACACTTACGTCAATGAAACATTGGTTTATGAGTAGAGGAATGGTAATTGATTTAAAACGCATGTTTTTCTTGATTGTCAAATTTTCTCGCAGAGAGAGAGACAGAATTGTGCTTCAAACCGTGTTTTCAATTGTGGAGTTAGTCTTTGCTCTCTCATTGTATTCTCTGCAACTCCCAATCACGCAGAGGCAGAGTAAACGATTAAATGAAAAACATTCTGTACAGTTCGACTTGTTGCTAACTTGGTTGCATCGTGATCCTGCGTTGGTGACATCACAGTTCATTTAATCATCAATAAATTGCGAACAATTTTGGTTCACCAACGAAAGATCAAAAGACTAAACTGACAATAAACGTGTTCCATTTAATTTTCGCGATGTTGGACAGCTCATACAGGTAAATCCGACTGAAAGTAACCGCCAACCATTTCCCGCGATTATTAAACTGCTTATGGATTTAGTAACGTCAACATCAATCACGAGACTGGGCGAGGTCCGTAAAAACTTTGCGCACACCGCACATTGTTCACCCCTGCTTTAAAGGATATGAAAAATTGCGTCCAGTATTTTCATCAAATTATGAAGTTTCCCAGCTAATTTCAGGCTTCCCAAAATGCCTTTCACCTTAAAAAAGACGCTGGCGTTTCCAACAAAAGAATGAGTTGTGATCAATTAAAAATTACTTACATTAACGTTTTAGCGTCCAGAGCAACACATAATCAGGCCCAAAAAATTACATCGTTTTCAATTAGGGTTGCGGAGTCGGAGGTAAAATGCCCAACTCCGACCTGTACAAAATTTCCGACACCGATTGCGACCTTTCCAAAATTTCTGACTCTGACTCCTTAACATAACGTGAATGAAGTTTGGCTGTCAACAATTTTGTAGCAACTAGTAATATCAATGGAAATCGTGGTACACAGCAAGAATTCTCTGTTTCAATAAAAGTTTCTGAAGAAATTGTACCATTTCAGCAGGCACGAGTTAGGATTCCCAACTTCGGAGTGCGATGTAAAAATTGATTGAATTGGACTGTCGGAGCCGGATCTTAGTGTTGTCAGGAATCCGACTCCACCCAAAAACGTCCGACACCGACTCCGCAACCTTGTTTTCTATAATAGCGGCGATTAGAGTATCTTAACTGGCTTATTCAATAGTAGCCAAAATGAGATTTGCTGTGAACTACTTTCATTCAGGGCGTTAAAGACAACAATTCTTGGCATGATTTGTAAATTAAACCACATTTTTACTGTTGCCATGCAAACCCATCCCTCCGAATAGCATGCAAACACTTTTGCTTCATCGATTGGAAATTTGAAAAGATATACTTGCGGATCATCGTTACCATTGCAACGAGGCACATAGCTATGAAGCGGAATCATTAACTAACAATTGAACACGACCACTACATATATTTAACTTGTCGGTGCATTTCCATGATCCCTTCACATATTTTCACACTAAAAGTCTTACTTACAAAACGTTGCTAGTCATACTTAAAGCAGACCTCGCTAACACAGCAGCGTGTGGTACTCCATGCTGCAGTCGGAAAGTATTCGGTTTGTCAATTCATTTTTTGAGTAATTGGACTGCCAACTGCAAATTCCACGGACTAATCACAAGTTCTGCACATGACTGGTAACTCAACTTCATTGAAGGTGCAGCGTTGCTATGTCACGCTCTGCTTTTGTCATACTCTTAACTAGCACTGTTAGCAGCGCCGCACCCGTAGTAGTTGCGTCCTGTGGAAGTTTACCGTTGGAGTCATCTGTTTGGATTAGTTTTCTGTTAACATTTATTTGGTGGTACATTACAGTTTTTAATGAAAGAAAGGAAGGTCGATTCGTACCTCAGACAAGTACCGTAAATGCGAAGAAAAGTTTTTTAAACTGCTTTGGAAATTTTCGTATTGATTTTCGCAAGAAGACTTTTTTGGTGTTGCGCTCAAAATTGGAGTTCCTGTTTAAGTGACCCACTCCATGAAAATAAAATGGAAACAGAAAGGAGCATTCAAAATTGGGTGTATCTTCCGATTCGTAAGTACGAATAAAAACACGCGTGGAAGAAATCAAGGTTCAGTATATCCTAAAGGTGGAAAAAAATGGAGAGAACTTAGAGACAGGGTCTCAAACACGCTGGCCTCATGTTGTCCGCAAGAGCATTTTGCGCGGCCCGCGATGCTTTTTGGGAAATTTGAAATAATTAACATAATTATGTTATTTAATTTTTTCACCGGTGTTTATACGTGCTCGGCCAACGAGTGAACAAGTTCCTTTTGAACGAACGTAGAGACAGCTAGGAATGATTTGTGTCTTACGATATCTTTCGCAAGAAATAAGATGTAAAAACTGTTTGTAGAAGTTCAGGTACCTCCATTGTTTAGTCAGCATCATAACGGGCCCCCCGGGTAGTCGTAATGCGGCGCTCGGGTTATTAATAAGTCCTCATTTGGCCCTCGGAGAAATTTGAGTTTGAGACCCCTGATTAAGAGCATAGTTCACTGCTCGTTCGTTCGTTTTTTTGCCTTCCCATCTAAGCATAAAAGGTAAAAGGATCTTACAGTAACACGAAGCACACAATAAACTGTCATTTTATCTTCAGTTTTCCATTTGCCTTCTTGTGATCTTTTTCGCTGAGATAATTGTTGGAATCCTGTCCTTCGTGTTCAAGAACTGGTTTCATCAGCAATTTGCGAAGTTTGTCAACGAAACCATTGAGAAATACAGAGATGACCCCGACTTGCAAAATGTCATCGATTTCTCGCAAGAATATGTAAGTGGAAGCAAACGTGCGTGTTTGAATAGACGTGAAGCAATGTTGCGATCGCACCGACTGAAACTTTTTACTGAACAGTGGATGTGTTGTGGTGGAGACACAGCGAGCGATTGGGAAAACAACATTTACTTCAACTGTTCGTCGTCCATCGAGTACACCGGAAAGCAACTGACACCTGCCGAAGCGTGCGGTGTGCCTTACAGCTGCTGTATCAAGTCGGTGGCTGGCGGAGTTGCAGACATGCAGTGTGGCTACAACGTACGAAAGCTAGATGTAAGTTGCTTCTTTTCTCGTTTCTTAGCGCGGTGCTGTTCAAATATGGAACCGAAAAAGACGTGAGAACGTTTCGCAGAAGATATATGGCTGTGGAAACTAGAGATCGAGCGATACATCCGCATGCCGATATAACGATGATGCCGATATAGTATTTCGGCAAAATTCCGCCGATATGCATCGACAATATTTTCTCACGAAAGTCACTAACTTATTGTTTTGCACGGAGTAATCGGAACACCAAGTTCCTACTCCATCTTTGGTTCATGAACGCTAAACCTTCTGAACTACAACTTAATATTGTTAAATTTTATTCTTCAATCTTCATTTTACAAAAATGCAAGCATCTCCGTGTATTTCTTCAGCTGTGAGCCATTCCCAGTTTCTTGTGAGCTGGTTTGACATGCATTGTAATGTCTTTTTACTGTGTTTTGAGTAATGCGAAACGATCGGCATCGGTTACTGGCAAAGAAAAATTAAAAATATCGGTACCGATCCGAAAAAGTCTTATCGGTCGAGCTCTGATGCAAACGATGCTTGTTCGTCGATTATTTGTTCTGGCAAGCAACGAAAACGTAACAAATAATATTAACCTGGTTTTAGATACTCCATGTACTAGTGATTATGATGTTATCAGCGTCGGCCAAATGGTTCTTTGAAATTTATCATGAAGCATAAACATTTGGTAAATCCAAGGGCTCTTTTTTAATGACGTGCTTAGAAATGCATACCGACCGTAGCTTGTCAATTTCTTAAAGAATATGTTTCCTGGTAAATGCATATCATGTGCTTGCAGCGAAAAACGTTTGCAAGGATCCAACTGACCGATTCGAAGTCAATGTCTCGCAGGTAGAATCGACTGAACAGCAACCTGCTCCAGAACATTTTTCAAAAGCGTACCCCAACAATGCGCACATCTTTGCATGGGAAAAGCCTCTTGCTTTTGTTTGTTACAAGCAAATAGCTCTAGTAGGAAGAGGGTTGACTTGTAGCTTCAGTTAACATAGACGATCGCTTTTTGCCCGAAATTGTCAAATAATCCCTAAAACTGCGCTCAAGCGTTTTTTTCAAAACCACGAAATGCTTTGGATCTTGCCAGCCTTACTGCAACCAAGACCTGCTTCACAGTTAATTCTCGTGATGCAACGTAACCGTACCATGACCACCAAGTTTCTTTGTTCTCTTAGTGACATCAAACTGTCTTCCATATTTGGTCACTAGCTGAAACATAGATACCGTAACAAAAATGGTGTGTTGGGTCCTAATAGGCAGTATCGACGGTACGTTCAGTTTTCTGGCATATGTCTGCAACCGAAAGCAATGCGTTTTAGACAGTAGTTTGTCTCTCGAGCGAAGAAACTCGGGCCAAACCAACTCGCAGGAGTTGAAACTTGAAACTTCTTGCGATTTCCCGCACGTGTAAACTCGCATGTACGGCTCTGCATACCATCGGAGCTTTTTGAAGTCAGTTTGGTTCCGCGCGTTGCGACGCGCCCTGCCATGGCGTTGCAGTTGCAAAGCTCACTGGTCGAAAAGCACACTTTGCACTTGATACAACAAACGGCGATTACAAAGTAGCACAAACGTCGGTTACAAACAGCACTGTCGCTGCGCGAAAGCGAAGCCGCCCTGCTCGTTATTTCTTGGCGCCGAGAAATGTGAGTGTTTTACTTGCACTTCATCTGAAAACGCTTTGACACTGCGTAGATCGTCCAACAAGTAGAGGTGATCCACACAACAGGCTGCATACACAGTTTTGAAGACTGGCTAAAGACCAATCTGATCATGATCATGTGTCTTGTCGCGGGCTTCGCTGTGATACAGGTGCGTTTTCATTTCTGCTTCTTTGATTTTGCTCTGTGGTGTTTTATAGTGAGAAAAAGGATTATGACAATCATTGTGTGCGTCCGCCTATAATACACAAGACAAGGTTGTTTAAAGAGGAACTTTTCAAAAAAATCAAGATTGAGTTACATTAAATAAACAAGCATTAACGCTTCATATACCAACAAATATTTCGAATCAATTAATGGATGTACAGCTGCAATGCGACAAGAGGGCAACCGATGGTTTCATTGTATACTATATCATCACGTCATCTACTCTCAAATAGATAAATTGAAGGTGTAACTCGAAGCTTTTGCTTTGAAGATATTGTGCTTGAATAGATATTATCGTCATAGCTTTAGTTGTATGAGTGTAGTGTCCGGCTTCTGTGAGCGTAAACCGATAATAGCCAAGTAAGATATGTGCATGAGACCAGTGTTTTTTTAAGCCGTTTTTGGGTGTCAAAATGACACCCTAAAATTTTGCAACCACACCCTAAATTCTGAAAGCCAATATGGTTATGGTTTTACCTTGAAGTAAAACGATTTGAAGAAAGCATGTTTTCCTGCACGTGGTTATTGCAACAGACGACTGCCGTGTTACAGGCCGACACATATTTTCTGGCGCAGAGGTTGTAGGCAAAAATCTTAAGTATGGTGTATCTGTGCATTGTCATGCGCACCACCTCGCTTCGGCCTGCTACTTTCCTGCCGCAGATTTGTACAGTATGGTGTACGAAATTGCACTTTAATGCTTTGCTGTTTCACCGTTGCAATCGGCTTGCCTTGCGTCAGACTACAATGAAGAAAAAAGGTCGGCAGTTGCAGCGCGCATTGCTAAACAAGGTGGTTGTCGAGTGAGGCAACAGTGAAAGGAGTGAGATTTGGGGTATTTGGGACGCACTGAAGCAGCTGTCAGAATATAAAATGATGCAACGTGCGTTGTTTCACTGCGACTTTTGAAAACAAAAAAATCAACATGGGCTTCTTTCCTTTCGTCAACGTTGCCACCTCACCTGACAGAACTGAGTAAAGTTTTTCAGGTAGGATGTTTTAGCTTTGCGCAGATGAAAGCTTCCGTAGTACTGTGCATCAATGAACTCTGATGCCGCTGCTAAATCCGAGCTTGAAACTACTTGCGAAAAGTTTGATAGCGAATTTGGGGAACTTAGAACCCCGGATGGTTTGGCTGACTCGTGTGTGTGGTCTACATGAATTAATGGACAGTCACAGACGCGTCGACGAGGGTGTCACTGTTGGGAACTGCAGGATGAACCGTTTGCTTTGCTTTTTGCGGACGAATTGGTACTGCATGCGTGGATCTCTTCTCAAAAGGGTCTTCAGTACGCATTTGATCGGTTTTATGCTACGTGCGACAAAGCAGGAACGAGAATCAGCACTAAAAAGATTGCGGTATTGTGTCTCTTAAGACGCCCAAGGCAGTGTATTCTGCAAGTGAGTTGAAATACACTGCAGCAGGTGGAGACATTCAAGTACTTTAGGGTGGTACTCGCGAGTGACAGAAGTCGGAACAAAGAGATTGACACACGGATTGGCAAAGCAAATGCAGTTCTGCGTGAGCTTTATTGCTCCGTGGTTGCGAAATGGGAGCTTTCAAAGACCGCAAAGCTTTCGGTTTTTAAATCGGTCTTTGTTCCGATCCTCACCTGTGGTCGTGAATCTTAGGTGACGACTGAATGAATACTGTCAAAATAATAAATGGCACAGATGGGATATTTGCGAAGAGTTCTCGGTGTGACACTTCGTGACAAAGAATACAGATCTGAATTCGGTAAAGCACGGAATATCAAGCCACTTCTACGAATCGAGAGATCCCAGCTGTGTTAGTTCGGCCATGTGCAGAATGTCTCGGGAAAATTGGCGAATCCTTCGAGCTACAGTCTACACCCACGAAAAAGCGGGCCAGAGGTCGTCCAAGGACAAGGTGGCGTGACTACATCTCCGAGCTTTCTTGTTCCCGTTTTGGTGTGGAGCCAGCAGGAGATCTGAGATTGCTGTTGATTGTGAGGTATTTCGGATCCTCCTGCCCACGCGACTCTCCCCAAAGGAAAACCGGGCACGAAAATGAATGAATTAATGAGTATGTAGGCCTACGTTGAAACTTTCTGTCTATGAAATTGTCTTTAGTTTGTTTCCCAAAACTCCCTTGTTGTTTCGATCTATCAACCCTGGGTGTGCGCTGTTCGAGGCGCACACCTGGGCTCGACTGTCGTATTTAGAGACATTCGTTCAAACTGTTTTTGCAGTTGTAAACTGCGCTGTTGTAGGTCTGAGTGTGTTCTACTCCATGGTTTTAACGTGCAATCTGATATTTTTCCAGTTATGATTGCTTGATCGCAGCGTTGAGTGTATTTTGCAGCTGCATTTTAAGTTGGAGCGCTGATAGTTCAAAGTCAATACAATGACATATTAAGTTATACAACAATGAATAAAGAGGGTGCGTGTATAATGATATGAATTGCGTCAAAAAAGTTCGCCAAAACGTTGGATTTGAAACGTAAATTTGACGTCACAGTGTGAGGTCACAAACAGCGCACACCCAGCAACAATGACCACCATACGCCACTGGACTGGTCACACCCTAAAGCTCCACGACACCCTTTCAAAAACCTTTAAAGAAACACTGCATGAGACATGTGTAGTCCCACAAACTAAGTTATATGACTGTGTTATGAATGGATTTCAACAATTTTACGATCGCAAAGCAGTTTATTTCTGGCCCAATCACTTTGCTTTGGCCAGTAGAGCTGGGTGGGAAACGAAAGTCGTTTAGTTGACTAACTATTGCAAGCTCGTGACAACAATCAGTAACATTCTAATTTTAACGTTCCCAAGTAATGAAGAACTGTTTTGAACCTCTTACGTTTTTGAGCAAAGAATAAAAAATATCTTGGGTGAGTAATGCACCTATCTTGGCACCTGCTCACCACAACTGTGGTACAACAACACGTTGCATTTTCGTGCTGCGTCGCATGTTCGTCAGCACTCTTCGCCGCTGACGTTGCAATAAAACGTTAGCTATTCGGGCAATTGCAGAACCTCCGGCCTTTGTAACATTCTGCCGTTGAGTGTTTGTTCTCTTACTCTGTATGCACACGCACTGCTACAATATTGTATGTCCACTGTCCGTTGCACTTGGGCACTAACGCTTTAAAGTGCATGCCTAATGAGAACCAGCATGGTCGTTGTAAAATTGTCAATCAACAATAAAATTAAGGTTTCGAAAATGTTTGTGGCATTTTAGTTGCTGACAAAGACACCCTGGTTTGCTTAAAATGGCATTTTTGGTGTTGTTGCTGCATGTATCGAGTGAAACCTGGCTTACTTGTATCACGGTTAGGTCTGTTTTTGTTCGAACCCGTCGCTCTGTCTAAACACAACAGGCCACCCTTAAAGAAATCTTCGTTTTTTGC
>Ga0210059_1008270_pt1 | contig 16468 bp, 11 predicted proteins | sample Ectturendosymbi2_FD_188042 | JGI IMG/M metagenome (GOLD analysis project Ga0210059, IMG submission 188042) | Ecteinascidia turbinata endosymbiont from Florida, USA - Sample 2 (SPAdes) (version 2) | ecosystem: Host-associated > Tunicates > Ascidians > Unclassified | place: Key West, Florida...
TTAACCGATTCGTCGAGGTTTGGTGAACGTGCTACCTTTACTGTTTTGGGCGCGAGTGCGCATGGGCTCGAGCGAGCTTCTTTGACAGTGATATGAGCGCGAGTGCGCGGTAGTTTGTTGCGTTGTTCGCCTTTCATTAAATCGCGTTAAAACCCTTTTTGCCTCCTGTGTTACCTGCTGTAACAGTCACCATGTTCATCCAAAAACATGTGTTTTCAAACCACAACAAGAGTGTTCCATGATTTCGATTCTTCGCAGTAGGTTTCGAGACCTGTTTTGGCGATCTCTGATTGTGCGAGTTAAACCTGCTATGTTCAATGATAAACGCATTTTGTCCCAGCAGCCATGAAACTCCAGGTGTTATTCAACATTGCATTCAAACGTACTGCATGTGTTTTAAATTAGGTGGTAAATTTTGCGAAATTCTTGGGTCAACCTTTGCTTTGGCTTTTTAGACAACATACAGAAAAACCCTGCCAAGTCGTAACACATTTCTTTTAATTACCACAGTAAATACAAATTGTTTCTTCGTCACACGCATCAAATCTTTGAATTTGGCGTTCGACTCTTCAATGTGGAAAAATATAACTGTGGATTTTTTTTCAGCTTCAGGTACATGTATAATTTATAGAGTTGTATTTCTTTGTATATTACTAATAATGCTCATGAAATCAAAAGCTAGAAAGAGTTCAACGTTTTGGGTTGGGAAAAAAGGGAGAACGTTAATTTCAAATGTTATTTCATAAAAACAAAAATTGTTGCAGATAATCTTCGAACAGTTTAAAAACTGGGTCATATAAGATGTGCATAGAAAAACGTGATGGTTAGACAAACAAATCAGTGGCAAAGGGCAATACCTCAGTGGTAATGTGTCCCCCTCTCAACTGGAAGGTTGGTAGTTCGATCCGCAGCCACTGAATCACTGAGTGAATCGCCCTAACGCTCCTTGGGCAAGAGCGTGCACCACAACCTCCCCGGCAAGAAGCACAATTCAGGCTTCGTCAATCAGTCGACAGCTGCCTTCACCAAAATTAACAAAATACGAAAACAATAAAGGTTCTGTGCAACGTTTCCTGCAATTTGCTAGTTGAAAAAAGAATTAAATAAAAGAAACGCTGTGAGTGGCCAGCAAGCATTGAATCGGAAACAATAACAAAAAACTGTGTTTTTCGGAAGGAAACACAAACACTCCGACTGCAAAATAAACTGAACAAAAAGTTTCAAAGTTGATCATCTGGCGCCACCTCCGACCAGAAACACCTGGATCCTCGTGTGTTTCTTCATGGATGTCTTCCAGAGGCTCAGCTCGATGACATAAGCCGTCGGTAACGAAAGGATGCTGAGTGAAATGAATCGGAAATAACTGTTGGAATTTTTTGAGGAAAATGAAGGTTGGTTGCGCATTTTTGGACTTGTGCGTTGATGCAAACATTGCCATTTTAACTGAGCTTCTTACGTATTGTATGTATAGAGTTAAACTAAAGTTTAGGGAGGCCTTTGCGACGTGCTCTGTTAGTAAAACATTTTTGCACGAACACGACATCTACGAGAAAACAAAAAACATCGTTTTTTATTTAAGTACATGAATAAAGGTATGGAAAGAAGCTTTTTTAAAGCAATGACGACTTGGAAAAACAAGGCAACATAAAGTTTCAACTCTTCACTAAAAATGCAATATTTTCACTGGATTGAAACACGCCAGTTCTAGTCGGGTATCTCTAAAATATTTCAACCGGTCATGGATTTTCCAGAAGCAGTATATACTTTCAACAAAGACGAATGGGATGAAGATGCGCTCCAACATACTTTCCATCTGTAAAAAAGCTAGAAATCATCGGAAAGAGCTGGAAAATTTTGTGTACAACAACATTTATTGGAAAATTTGGTGTACAACAATATTTATTAGAAAATGTAGTGTACAACAACATTTATTAGAGAATTTAGTGTACAACAATATTTACTAAAGTCATGCAAATCAAAAATTTTCTAGAGTTTTCTGTTGGAGAAAGTGCGTGCACAAAACATTTGCGGTACAAAACTTCCTTAATGACACGTTATGCAAAATTTAAAAGTCGAAATCAAAGTTTGACGGGAAAAGAGTGGTTGACTTACGAATGAGCTTTGAATGCTTGCCGGATTTATTTATTTTTCCCTGATGTGTTACCAAAACATGAAAGCTTTGTAATTGCAAACTAACTGAACTGTACACTAAAACTGATTAAAACATCGCGTTTATCTTCTCAGCCACGTCACGCTGTGCGTGCCCAGCAGTAAATATTGAATCGGAAACGTAAAAGGGCATGATCACTTTCTTTGCTGAAATGGCAGAAGCGAGTCGACAGTTGGCAACAATCGCTGACAACTTGCAATTTCCGCAAGTCAGCGATCGAAACTGCTTCGAGGGTTTATAGAAAATTTGTGATGCAATGCATATTTCGAGAACGAAGCAAATGCAGTCGCATGACCATTCATGGTGGTTGAACAGTCGTCCGGCATATTTGTGGCATCGTCTTCGTTGTACATGGTCTTAATGCCAGATTGGTCAAATTTGGGCAAAGAACTTATAAAGTATATGCGTCATAGAGTAGAGCAATACCTAAATTTTCTTATTTATTTGAAAATCGTTACTGTATAATCCAGAACTTCAAATGGACTTTTACAGACTGACTGACACTTGGGGACTTGCAAAGTTGTGTGAGAAACACATTGCGCAAAGGCCAATGCGATCTCACTACAATAAGACTAAACTTAACTACAATAAGACTAATTTTATGCTACTAAATTCTCAAAAACACAATCCTACTTCATTTAAAGTTATTTTAAATAACCACAGCATTTCCCCTGAAGATAAACTTAAATGTCTAGGTGTCCTTCTTGACAATAAGTTAAGCTGGAAACCTCATGTACAAAAGGTAAAAACTCAACTACCAAGAGCTTGTGGAGTTCTAACCAAACTTAAACATTATACAACACAGTCTGCACTGAAAGTTGTCTATAACTCATTAATCCATCCCTACCTTATTTACTCAATCCTCAATTGGGGACGTGCTTCAATTGCAACTATTCAGCCTCTGATTAAGCTCCAAAATAAAGCAATAAAAACAATAAAACCAACCAACAAGAAATCTCTAGAAGAACCTTTCCAGCACCGAAACATCTTAAGCCTTCCCAAAATTTATACTTTATCAGTAGGCAAATTCATGCACTCCTGTCACAACAAACTGCTTCCAAACCACTTTGATGAATATTTCATTCTCACTCCACAAGACCAGCAACCTCTAACAGCCTATTTTTACCTGGAGTTAACTCTTCCTCAGGAAAATGTTCCCTCACCTTTATTGGCCCTAAAGTGTAGTCTTCAATACCAAATGATATTAACTCTTCAACCACGTTTACCTTTAAATGGAAACTAAAGAAACACCTCCTACATGATAAAGATACACAATTATGAACTTTTGCAACATTTCACTTACCCAGAACCAAATTCTGTAAATTCTGTATTTTGTAATTCTGTGTATTTTTTGTGTATATTTACTTTTCGCATTTTTCTTCCCTGTGCACATCCCATTCTTTTCAGCATGAAAGCACACTCCATAGTTTTCTTTGTTTGTTTTTTTCTTCTGTACCTCATTAATTTGTTTTTGTTCCTTTTTTTTTACATTTTGTTTAAACATATTATTAACTACACCAAATTCCTTCAATTAAATGTGATCCACTCATCTGTGTACATAGGCATGCTCTTTCATCTGTGAATTTTCTCCACCATGTTCTGTGGTTGTTTGTTTTCCTAATTGTGCTTATTTCACTCAAATGTTGTTTTGCAACACTTCTCAATAACTGAAAAAGAGGGTTGGTTGATTAGATGACCGCCGTGGTCCCTCACCGATCCTGTATGACACAGCACCCCTCTTTGTTTACACTGATCAACCATTGCGTCATTGCATTTTGTTTTGCTCTAATGTTCACTATTGTGGTTGGTTTGCTTAGTGCAATGGCTTCTTGTAGTGCACCTGTTTGTTGGCTGAGACATATGAAACAATAAACCATTGTCCATTATCATCATACCTCACTGGTTGCTGTGGTGTTCTTTCTCATACTGCTTTTGCAAAATTACAAAACAAAGTACCATAAATCATTGGGATTCAATTCCTAAACTTTCATATCGCGAGTCAAGTGTGAGGTATTCGCTTTCCAAAAATCGTCAGGTTCGTTTTGAGTGATTGAGAGACTATTAATTCAAGCGGTCAAACAAATTTTGTCACGCAACGTTTCGGGAGATTTTGTAAAAACTCAGTCGAAAAAGTTTGGATTTTTTTATGTTAATTCGATTTCCTTAAAGCAATTTTTCTCAAGAACTTACTTCGTTCCTAAAAATATGTTTCTTTAACATTTACAACGTTGCCCCGTTGCACAAAAATCGAATAAAATGTACGACCAACTAAACGTTTCACGAAAAATTTGAAAACATGTCAGCTTCGGATCAAACACTGTTTTGTAACAGTGAGAAAGCTTGTAAGTAGCCTTTGGTGTTTTCCATGCTACTTTTTTCAACTTTTAAAGCATATACGTACATTACAAAGTCTGATGTAATCACAAATATTTTGAATTATTCTCCACCCTTCATCGGCACTGCACGTTTATTATTTGAAAAGTAATCGCTTTCACCAATATCATTATTTTCACGTAGCAAATAATTGAGAAAGTGCAAATAGCACTTTTAATCAAATGAAAACAAGTGACAACTGGTTTCTGAAATAAACGTTTCATCTGCTTCTGCTTTATTGCACGTAGTGGTGCATCGTGTCGTTGACCCAACCGAGTATGAAGGATTTGCTAAGATTTTGAAATTCGAAGCCACCTAACTGGATTAACTTTTGAAAATCCAAAGCCAAGTTGGGTAGAAGCAGATGTTAACATCATTTAAAGATGCAAACTTTGTTTTCAAACACAGGTTAACTTGTGGACTGATATTTTCATAAGATCTGATGATAAGCCGGACAGGTCACCGACGAGGTTACTGGGCTGACCAGCTCGCACCGACAGACGTTTTGAAGGATTATCCTCACTGTGCCAAAGCAAATACGTTTGCGATATCTCACTGTAAACTGTTGATGAAAACTTACTGGATGTTTTGTATGTCGCGATATGCCAATCAAAGTGGCAAGTGTCGTTCAAAATTTTGAATAATTGTTGATGTAACATCAAAATAGCATCTCTAATCTTACGTTTGCACACAAGAAGATGTTATACTTCGTTCACATGCGGTCGACGACCTTACAACATAGTGAGCACACTAATCTGAACACATCCACGTGGTCATCGAGTGTTAGTAGCAGAAAAAAATAAAAAGCGGGAGAACGGACAAGCGTAATGCTGTGCTGGTGTATATCAATGAGGCTGTAACGGAAGGGGTAAAAACTTGCCTTGAAAAAGCGTTACGGTAGCAGGCAGTTCGAGGGTTGTCCAGTTTTCATTTTTTAAATCCACAAGGAAGAATTACAAAAGCAGATAATTTTTGAATCTTCGAACTACAGATATTTTTTTCAAGCAATCCAAGCAGGTTCTGGTATGTATTTATATGAATAAATTTATATATTTTTGCGGAACAAAGATATATATCTACTGAACTACTTGCAACCGCCACAGTGCGTTTGTTGGCTCGAGTTTTTGCTGCCACCTGACCGCATTTGACACCGTACAACTGGTAAGCTTTTGGTTTCTTACAACATTCCTTCACCAAATAGTGAAGTGCTTATCGTCCTTTCATGTGCTACATGAGATTGTGGAAACGTTTCACCGCCTTCACCTCCTCCCTACTCCTCCTCCCTGTACTCCTCGCTTCCCGGTGTCAAGCGAAATTTCTGACCTGTTACTGTTTGTCAGTTATTTTTCTTCTCAGCATGAGAAAACAAAGTTCTGAAATTCAGTTTTTGATGTGAGCTGTGTAAATTAAAAAATTATGGTTAGATGTCAAGTACCCACAACAAGCTATAGTACGGAATAACTTCAGCCACTTAAAAATTTTGGACTTAGTGTTAGACCTCAATTATTTTTCTTTTTCTCACCCTAACCCAAACCCCAACCCGACACACTCACCTAAGCAGGAATCCCTAAGCCCTAATCATCAATTTTATCAGCGTATTTGATATGCAGAATATTACTCTGTGCATGAGTACAAGGCGTGAAGACAGAAATTTCGCTTGACCCCGGTTGACCAGTCGCGTGAAATTTATTTGAAAAACTCAACAGTGTCTGAATTCTTGCCCCGAAATACAATATTTGTAAAGTTTGCTTTGTATCTGATAGCTATGGATGTGGATGACAAAAGCAAGAGATCGCGTGCGTAAAAGAAATAAAAAGTTGAAGTCAGGCAACCAACTGAGATATTATTTCCTGCTACTGAAACGGTCTAACAATCTGATCAAATATTTTGTTGAAACTTTTTGTATATTGCTGACGCTGACTAAACGTGCAAAACGATGGTTGCCAGGGACTGTATTAACAGAGTCTCTTTCTTCGAAGCACTTTAAAGTGAACAACCAATACACTTTTGAAAAGTTTTGCTTATCTAGTCAATCCGTGCCACTTTAAACACGTTGATGCAGTTTTGAGTGCCAGGGCATCCTCGTTCTATTATATACGATCTATTACATTTGCAGACAAAAACAGATCCAATGTTGTATGATGCAAATCTATGTTGGACTTGTGTTTTTCAAGAACAAAGTAGACGTTACTTTCTAGGGAAGGACGCGACATTTGAAGGCAGACGTCTGCGCTTATTATATCACAAGACCTTGGCATGTGGCACAGGTAACTCTAACAAGGAATTTTATGTTGCTTATTATAAGTACAGTATTCTATAAATGTTTGACATTTGCCAAATACTGAATGTTTTATTTAACCCAGTGGTTCTCAAAGTGATCGATATCGACCCCCAGGGGTCAATTGGATCATATCCAAGGGGTCGATAAATAGTCAAGGGGTCGAATGGGGGTCACTGAATGGCCAGGGGTCAATGAAAAACTGCTGGGGTCTACTGGAGATATGAAGCCTCCAATTCAAAACTATTGTTAATCGGGCAAGGAATGCAAACGGCCTTTTTCAACAAATCAAACAGAATTAAGAGAACTGATCAAATCTCAGCTGCAGTAGTTTAAAAGGACATTCCAGGGGTGGCCAAACCTGCTTGATGTATGAGCAGCTAATCGTAAAACCCAAGTTACAAAGAGCCGCAACATAAAAATCTAAAAACACGAATTTATTTGCAATCTACGCTTCTGTGACATCATACTTTTTTGTAACGACTTGCAAAAGTAATATTGTACGGCACGCTAGTCACCACAGTCAGGGACGGATTTAGGGAGCGCGGGGCCCTAGGCTATCTTAGTTTTTGGGCTCCCACGTAGGTGTGACCTATTTGGCCATTTGTCTGAAAAGCGTGAAAGTATGCAGCTTTTATGTGTAGGGCCCCCAAAGATCTATCTTTTGTGGTGCCGACTTTGGTTCTACGACTGCCTTAGATCTTCAGAAATTGAAGCCTTACCTACATTCTTCTCTGGAACAAATGGCAATACGATCTTTTCTTGGAATTTATGACTCTTTCGGGTAGTCAGAAGTTCTCTTTGTTATATTTCCGAGATTTCTAGCGTTTTTTGTAGGTTTATTTTTCGGATATATACATTTTCATGCAGGACTGTGTCGCTGCCCTCAGAAATATCCTCTAGTTGTCGATCTGATGAGCTTTACCTAAACTGCTTTTGTTATAGAAACCACATACTTTATGGAACAAGCACAATCCATTCAGCGGACACAGGGTTTCCTTATGCCTTTTTAAGTTGTCATTTTTGCAAGCAATACAAGGCACAGCGTTTTAATCCTCTTAAACTGATGGTAAACAGCATGAAAACAAGCTTTGCACAGCAAAGTATTGTCACAACACCTTCAGCTAACCATACGAAGTAAGCCCAACGTAGACACGTTTTTCCAAATAAAACTCACGAGAAACTGTTCTAGCTGATTTACCTAACATAGGCGTATAGAGCTTCAACAAGCAACCTCTATTTGCGGGCAAGCTAGTTGATAACAACCAAACGTAGCATCCTACACTGACAATATTGCTTTTCGTCGGGGTTCTGCAGTGCCTGGCTGTCTTGCGTTGTTGCAAGCTTTTTGTGTGGAAGATTGAACATCAAGAAAGTACTGCTCTTTCTTGTTCATTATTTTCTTGTAACCATAGGCGTAGCCATTCCCCCTAAATTTCTAACATATTTTGTCATTTTGTGTTTTGACAGGCAGTGTCCAAATAAAATACCGTTGCTCGCTTTAAGTCATAGTTTTTGACCCTCCCAAAAAAATTTTGGACTGGCAACGCTACTACTTGTACCCACTTTCATACAGAGATCCAGTGGCGTAGACAGCCCAAAACTTTTGGGGGGCCAAAATGTTTGATTTTAGGCGAATACCACTATTTTGTTTGGAAAAACGCCTCTCAAAGCACAAAATGACTATATTTTCTAAAAATTTGGGGGGCATGATTCCCTTTGGCTCCCCCTGGCTACGCCTATGCGGAGAGCCTGCATCTCTCTCGCGCCCAGCTATGTTCCTCAGTATCAAACCTTTGACACAGCACTTCCGTATTTGATGTTCAATCTTCCAGTGACAAAAAGCTCCCAACAACGCAAGACCGCCAGACACTGCAATATTCTAATTCTTATAGTGCGTAGCAAACAATATTATCGTGTTGTTACTGTACTGATAGTCTAGAATAGACGTTTGCATTTTCGCTCGTTTCGAAGTAAATTGTGAAGATTTGAATCTTCACAGTTTCGCAAATTTTAAGTTAATAATGAGTCGTCATAGGAAGGAGTTCCGCGGGGCCCCAAAAGCGCCGGGCCCTAGGCCATGGCCTATGCGTAAATCCGCCACTGACCACAGTACCACTTAACAATATTTCTACACTTTGCAACATGTAGAAATAAAAATACAATTTTTCGGAAAGCTCAAAGAGCCGCGGTTTGGCCGCCCCCTGGTACATTCGATTCGAATAGTTTTTTATTAAATCATCCATTGTGATGACATTATGAAAAAACTGTTCTGTTTGTTACGTCACAAACAATATTGTAGTGCATGTGCCGCAGTTCGGCAGTTGTTAGACTGGCAGTACAGCAGTAGGCTACGCCGCAGGACGGAGAACAATTGTTGTTTTATGTTCTGCTTGCATCTATAGTTCTAAGCATATTTTCGGATTGTGTATTATTTTATCATGCATTTCAAGCAAAAAGTACTCAAATTTATTTTAACACATACTCTCCTTGTATTAGTAACTGTTGGGCTAGGCCACGGGGTCTACAGAAAATTGTATACTTTAATTGGGGGTCAACGTGCAGAAAAGTTTGAGAACCACTGATTTAACCTTGTTAGTTAAAGAACAACGGACTTCCGCTTGTTTGTCAGTACTTTTTCGCCGCTTCTCCATTTGCATTTGAAAAATTACATCAGTATATACATTAAATACGAAATAAAAATTACAGTTTTTGCACACTAACTGAGTGTGTGACTGTGGCAATGTTTTTGTTGGGACAATATACCAACTTCGCTCTTGCACATGGCACTAATGAAGGGATGTCCTGAGCATGAATAGCAAAAACGTTTAGTAAATGACCAACCAAGCACATAACGGCGGCTGAGAAGCAAATTGATCCTAAAGGATGGTTATTTCAAATGAATTGTTTTTCGTGTTGCAGTATATTTGTTTCAACCAGTTACCCAACTTTCTGCTCTTTCAAAGATGTACAACTGTAAGGATTTGCTCCTTACCGCAACCAGGTGGTGTACACTTGATAAAATATTGCTTGAGAATGCAATGGGCAAGTTCTTTACCAAAAAGGACAGCTTCTTGCTGATCACGTACCAATGTGTTGCTGAACAAAGATGAAAGCGCGCCATGGTGAAAAGTAATTGGCAAGTGTACCTTACACTACTTTTTAATTCTAATGCAATCACCACTGGATTAAATGAAAGGAATGCAGGGCGCGCACTGCACAACTAATGAACTGTGCCACCTGTGCCACCGAAAGCCGCCAGTTTTTTACAGAAAGCTTTTTATTTTTCCCCTAACTGAAGAAAATCGTTGAGAACTACTGTTCTATAAAACGCCTACAGTAAGCCTTCAAACGAAGTTCACCGAAGGTTTTTGTTTCATATACATCAAGAAACATTTTGTAAGCACAGTCGCTAGCTCTATCAAAAATCTTGTCTCCGGTAAAACAATTGCGCGCAGGAGACATTGCGTTGGTATTTCATCTTTTGCCCTGTTGCTCAAAAGAGATAATCCATTTAGCAACTTACATGTAAAATAACGTGTAGGTCCTCTAGTCACGCAAACTTCCAGTACAATTTGAGAGGAGAGTTCTTTGTGCAAGTAAGTGATGCACAGCGTTTCATTAAGATGTTACACTTTTATTCGTCGTTGCCAAAATGGATGGCGTAGCTTATAAGCAGCCTCTAAACTACTCCATTTGAAAGATTGGAAAACATTTAGCACTGGGTTTTGTTTGAAAGTTCGTTACTCCATAAAAATTAAACTTAGCAGCAGAGATATTGCATAAAACAGATGATAAGGATTGCATTGGTTAATTTTGTTGTTGCATTCATGTACGGAGTTCTAGATATTCCTGACGTAGCCAGCAGCTAACAACGCAGGTTAGGCAACGGCTGTGTACGCCAAGGTTTTTAATTACCAATTCGCTAGATGTGGGTGGGATACTGGTGGTTTGATACTTTAGGCACGCGCATTGTACGGTGATACATTTGACGAAACACAGACTAGTGGTACGCAAAGCGTGCGTTGACAGACCGAAAGAGCATGTTCAAGTTTATTCATGCATTTGTGTGACTCATACCACGTCTGCAATACTTAACTGCAATACAAAACCAGCACTACAACGAAATCAAATAAAGCCATGCATAAAATGAAGCAGCTATAGCTCGGTGGTGGGTGTCCGTCTCTCAATCGAAAGGTTGGATGATGGATCCACGGCTATTGATTACAGTAAATCGATGTAGCGCTCCTCAACGTCGACCACTCTGGCGAGACACAAAATCAGGCTTCGTTTTTTTCCGCAAATTGTTGTCAGCCAAGTAATGCAAAAACGCAAATCATGTTCATAGCATCTGATAAGTTTAAACTTTACATTAAACTGAGAATGTCTGCATTTGGATAAACAGATAGATAGATAGGTACATAGATAGATAGATTGGCGGTACTGAATTAATTGCGCTAGATGTACTCTCTAAAACAGCAAAAACGTAACAGAAACCAACTAAAACATTTATTGGAATTGTAAAAAAAAATAGTATTATTAATTCCAGTTTTTAGTTGCAAATGATGTCAGTGCAAAATCATGGAAACTCATTGAAGACCCTACTTAGAGGAAGAACCGAAGCTACCTCCACACGTCCCAATCTAACTCATCCCATAACTGGAGAAAAGCATGTATTTTCACTTTTCGTTTTTTATGTATTTTCACTTTTGGTTTCTTGTTCTTTCCTGTGCGCATCCCATTTTTTCTGCATAAAATTGAATTCCATAGTTGTTTTTCTTGTTTTTTCTTTTGTACCTCATCAGTAATTGTTTTATTTTTAATTTTTTACTTTTCTGTATTCATACTTTGCTGAAACATGTTTATGACCACACCAAATTTCCTCAATTAAATTTGATCCACTCGTTTATGTACATAGGCATGCTCTCTTAATTAGTAAATTTACTTCACCATCTTCTCTGTTTGTTTGTTTTTCTAACTGTGCTTATTTCTATTTCCAACTATTATTTTCGACACTTGTCAACAAGTGATTAAAGGGTTGGTTGACTAGATGACCGCCATGGCCCTTCACCAATCCTAGCTATGTGACACAGTGAAACTCTTCGTTTACATGGATCAGTTATTTTGCCTTTGTGTTTTTATTTCTTCTGATGTTCACTGAAAATTGGTTTCCTTTTAGCATGATGGCTCTTTGTATTGTTTTGGTTTATTAGCTTAGTCATGTGAAACAATCAATCAATCCTAAAGCAGAATTCTGATTAGAGAAGTAACATTTTTGAGTTATTTCAAATCTTGTTTACTGGTTATAATTTGGTCTCAGTTTATTGAAGTATTTGCCTAACTGATCACGAAGTAGGTCAAAATCAAGGGAATGCAAAAATTGAACAACACAACATTTAAATATTTGCAGACATTTAACTTTTGATGTTTTGGCTTACCGGTAATTTGTTTAAAGTTTGTGTGGCCACAGGTAGTAGAGTGGTTTTGTTACCTCTACCAGGATTGCGGAGTCGGAGGTTTTTGGGTGGAGTCGGAGTCGGATTCCTAAGAACACTAGGAGTCGGAGTCGGATTTTTTTATCAGACTTCGACTCCGTACGTCCAGTTGAATCATTTTTACGTCGCATAGACCACGAACATTTCTGCAAGTAAATTGTGTTGTTCTGCTAGCTGTTGCATGTTTCCTGTTTGCTCAGATGATTTACTGAGTCGTTATTCGGGCGTAGTTCATTCTGTAGGATATTTCTGCGTAATCGGAAAACCAATAATAGTTGCAAACCTATTGTCCATAGGCAGGGGCGCACGCAGGGGGGGCTAAGGGGGTATTACGGAAAAGTTTACTTGTTGGGTTAAACTTCGCCGCATTTAGCTACATCCGAAATTCCTACGTGAGTTCGACCATAGACGTAGCAAGGACGGTATTCACAAATCTAAGTTTGCTTGACCTCCCTATCAAAGACTTCTAATCCCGGTATTTTAATACGAAAGACACACATAATTAATTTGTTGTAATTTAATATAAAGTTTAAATAATACAATAAACATAACTCACCGAGTAAGATGGTTTTCCAGTACTTCGACTCTCAGGCTGGAATTGACCACAGCAATACATTCATGTAAACATCAAACGCTAAATAAATGTTATCTCATTAGGATAAAGGCTACACAAACGCTGCATGCTCAACTGTCTCTGAATCGTGACCGTTGATGCGAAGCTCATGTTAACCAACGCCCTTTTTTTTTTGTCACTTTTATCGTGAAAAGTTCGCGCCATTTTCATCACGCGATCTTACTTCCGAAATTCAGTTCTGTGGAACTACCACAGAGTATCGTATTGATACGAAAAGCTTAGTCATAGTGACTTTTCTACTTTTCAGTGTATCGAGTCGTTCCAAAGCGACAAGAGTCCCTTCTCCAACCATCTCCATGGTCCAGAGAACGGCGCTCCGTCTCCTGGTCGACTTTCTTCCTAAACAAATCACCGTAATTCGTCTGAGGTCCGAACAGAATTCTGGGTTGTTTAGGTTTGGCTTGGATCGGTCCTTAAGAGATCAAGCCAGGTGGCATTTCACCTAAGCGACCTCTTATTCTGGGCAGAGTACTACAGGACTGCACAAGACATCGGTCTTTTGACAATAGCAGTCGAGCAGCGGCGGACAGTTTGGATCTACCAAACTTGCACTGTACAAAGACAGTTTCTCTCCCAGACAAGCCGTAGGTTTGAACTGAAGATCGACTAACACGTTTTTCGTCCTCAATTCTGACCTTTTGAGCCAATCGGACTGGACGCTCCTAAGGGAGGCTTACTCTTCATCACCCAAATTAGCTCTGGCCTATCCTGGTAAAGGAATCAGCCGAGACCATTTGGTTTTACTTCGGAGGATGACAAGCTCAAGGCAAGGCAAACCAGGGAAGGAATTCACAAGAGCGAACTCTCGAATGACCAAAAATCGGTCCTTTTATAGGCAAATTATCATGTGACTATCATGTGATTAGTCACAAGACTTTACTAATTTTAGTAACATTATCTAATATTTCATGTAGTAGTCATGTGATTGATCTCAAGACTTTTCTATTCTTAGTAACACTCTGGGGGCGTTTACTCATGATCTGAGGATTATTTCAATTTCATTGGTTAATTTAGTGGGCGTATACAGCTTGCTGGTCCACCGACCTAGGACAGTACACAGTATCTCACATCGTTGCGCAATAACGGAAATAACAATAACGTTTTTATTCAGGCTTCTTCTGAGCCTGGTCTTCTCTCTTATCTGGGTAGGAAGAGAGAGTGAGTTTGCATTTTTTATTCTGTTTTCTGAAGCCTCTCTTAAATGTTATTGAGTCTGATGCGAGAGACTCACTTGTGCCCTTGATTCACAGCAAAGAGCAGATTTCTTAAAGTGAGAGAGTGTTATTTTGCATTGTTGATTTTCAGCAAATGGGAGTTTCGTGAGGAGTATGTACAGACCATAAAGTGTCTGCTACATATGCAAACGTGAAGCCCTATTGACGGTTTTATAGAGATGGTTGTGGTTCAGCCCTGAATGTAAAGAAACAGCGATTGGAAAACGAAATTTTTTACTGTGTTTCGGTTCGGCATTAATTTTTGGGAAAGAAGGAAAGAAGCAAATAGCTTTCCTTTACATTAGGCTCAATAATAATAATAATAGTAGTGAATGTTAGTTGCAACCTTTCAATGTAGGTTCAGCAATAAATAGGCTATGTAGAAAAGCCGAGAACAAGCCAAGAACGTTCTTTGTGTTAAGGCTGAGCAGTTACCACGAAGTGTAAGATAAAGGGAAAGGAAGATGCACACCATGTACTTTAAGTAACAACATACTCGTTGAAATTATTAGGCTAAATAAGTGAGATTTCACGTTGTAATATCTACAACTTTCAACATCCCGATAGCAAGCGTTTGTTTCCATAGATGTATTTCCTGAAAGACATTTATTTCGAAAATTCAACACAGTGAAAGACATTTTATTTCAAAAGTGATTGTTGAACTGTTGTAAAATTTTTGAAAACAATAGCGATGTTTCAGCCAACTTAGCCTGCAGTAGTTTTTCATCAGTGCGAATGGCAACGGAAACAGAAAAGCAATAGATGTCACCGAAAGCCCGTGGTAGCATGACGTAATGATAACGATGGTGAAAAAGCAATTGGATAGTGCGGTGTGAAGTGAAAGAGGTAAGAGCGATAAAAATAAACTGTAAACTGTGCTGAAAACAAAGTAAAACTATGTAATCTACTATTCATCCGAGTATGGCCAAATGCTATTTTGTTTACTTGGAAAAATATCTGAGCATTTTTAATTTATTACCTTGGGTGTGGAATTGATGTGAAACAATTCGGTAAACCATTTTTTTATCATTACTGAACGCAACAACGAGATTGCTCACATATTGTGTGATGTCCCAACTCCAATGCATATTTAGCAAGTGAACTTTGTCAGAATGAAATAGCTGGTGTGTTCTAAATAGCTGGTCGTCGCCAGAAAGTCGTCAATAAGAGGGCTTTACGTTTGTGTGGGGGTGCTTGACATACAAATATAACAAAAATTCCACTAATTGATAGTGTTTCATATTTTAATTTGGGGGTCTAAGCCCACCAAAGTCCCCCAGTGGTCACGGGACTGTGAACAGTTCCTTTTAAAGTTTTTAGTTGCGCAACCTGAGTAAGTCGACGCTTATCTCCGCAAAATCTTTCCAATACATGGCCAGTTGCTTGCAGAAGATGCCTATTAGTTTGCTAGAATCTTGTGTTAGTTATATGTTTTTTATATTGCTTAATTGCATTCGTCTTTTTAATATTTGCCTTTCCTTTCAATGCTGCCCATCAGGGATTTCAAAATAAGATTGTAAGAAAAAACGACCAGTTTACACAGCCTAGCGGCATATCAACAACCATGTAGTGTTACCGAAAGTGACTGCTTTTGTGTGATTACCTCAGTTTACCCCAGTAGGGTTGAGCATTTCCCACGCAGGAAAGAAACAATACAACATTATTATTATCACGAAAGAATAGGCTACCGTTTATGATACTTTTCGATAAGAGGATGGGAAAAAGTCAAGCGCGTAAATCCTGCACTTTGACGAAGTGTAAAGCATTGCTTAGTCGAGAGCTTGGGTTCTTAACCTGAGGGGCACGAAAGGTTTGCAAGGGGTGCGTGAGTATGGCAGCGAGTTACTGTCGACAAGTTTAAATGCATTGTTTTTTACCATTCGCAAAATTTATTATTATCATTTCGCTGTAAACGTCATTAGCAAAACAAAGCTGAAAAGGAAAAATTTCAAGATGAACTGAAATGTTAAGTCGATTTGTGATGTGCGTTGGCTGTAACAAAGCCTCGAAATAAACTGCTAGTTTCTGAAAAACGCTTCCATCCTTCCTAGTAAATAGGTACTGGTATAGTGGATTTAACTTTTCGCATTCTGACTTGCCGTTTCCTACTCGCTGTTGTATCACGTAAGTGAGATCTGGCTTGTATCGACTTGTCATTCGTGTCAAGGGATTTCGTGTGTGCGCTCTCCACTGCGACCTGGCAATAACCTCGATTACGCATTGCATTATTCGGTTTTGTCCATCGGCGTGGACACCACGCTTTCAGAGAGTCGAGTTGTGTATCGCTAGCGCACGGACCACGTT
>Ga0210059_1008271_pt1 | contig 16467 bp, 7 predicted proteins | sample Ectturendosymbi2_FD_188042 | JGI IMG/M metagenome (GOLD analysis project Ga0210059, IMG submission 188042) | Ecteinascidia turbinata endosymbiont from Florida, USA - Sample 2 (SPAdes) (version 2) | ecosystem: Host-associated > Tunicates > Ascidians > Unclassified | place: Key West, Florida...
GGTAATTACTTGTTACGAAATGTGAGAAGGGGGAGGGGGTAGATTTTTGCCCAAAATAGTGTGACGTCATTTATGGACGGCCCCTATACGGCCTTTTTGGAAAAAACATGTCAACAGCATAACTTCAGCCACAAAATGTGTTTAGGCCTATATGAATAGTTGATTGTGCGATAAACTTGAGTTTGTTGTCAGGGCCACAGTTAGCTGATATTTTTTTGGGGGGACAAAATGTTAGTTACTTGATGTTGTACCTCATATCTAAGCATGTTTTTGTAAATTTCGGGGGAATACATTGCCCGGTTGCCTCCTTCCTGGTTGCAGGCCTGTTTGTTGTAACGAAAAAGAGTTGGCATTGTTTTGGTCTGTGTTGCATATTCTGAAACATAGTTTAGCATTTTGTCTTTGTGGACTTGGCCACATACTTGCTGTAGGTGTTTTGCCGCATGTGACTGTCGAACACAAACATCTGTGGCAAGTAATACAGCAGGATAGTTCTCACAGTCACTGTATTCTACGAGTGAGTGCTTAACCATGTTAACTTTCTATAAGAGAGGGAAGCTGATTATATTATACAAAAACACAATTTCGCATTGCAACATTCAACATTACTGGCGAGTCAATTTACGTCATACAGAGAGACAATGACATGTATCCCATTACATCAATCAGTGACCCATTCGTTTATAAAGACGCTTAATTACTTGCAACTTATTATTATAACAACACAGACGTACTCAACTACTTGTGTCTCAGATCATTATAACGAGTGACATGGCTTTGCCTTTAATTATTGCACAGAGTGACGAAGATTCGCCATCTATTTAGTTTTTGCGATTCCGAAGCTTTAACTAGGAACGGTTTTCTATTTTTGTTGCCTCCGAAGCTAAACTCTAGGAAACAACAACTGAGCTTGCTCGCGAGATGCAGCTTCTTAAGTTCTTATCAGAGATGAGCGCAGTCACATTTTCAGACTCCGACGCCGCTCCTGTTTCTGGCTTAAAGACTACTGCTCCAACTCCGAAAAATTTTGAAACAGCAACTCCAACTCCTGCTAACACTCCGAAAACTTCCACATAACTCATATCAAAAAGGTAGAGGCAAAATATCTGCCGTGGTTATTGTGCCTTTGATCCAACACGATTGGTTGAAGTGGTTATGTGACAAGTAGCCTACAATGCAGAACGACACAACATGTTGAGGTTTATGGTTGTGGTTTAGCCTATACTTCGTGCAACGTAGACAAAAACCCGCTGAAAGCTTGCTTGCACCTAAATTATGATAGCACTTTCTCATGTATCTCAGACTGAGCCATTGCAGACGTTACGGTCTGCTAAGTAGGTCATGCTTTCCAAACTTGTCATGTGTATCGAACTTGTCATGTGACCAGTTGGTGGAGTCATGACTTGGTCGAGTCGCAAGAGCTGTCGAGTCACTTCGAGTCATTGGTTTGCAAGCTCGCGTCAGTGTCGGGTCAAATGAAGTTTTACATTTTTTCTATGATTTTTTATGCTATGAGATGGCGCCCAGCCTGGGTTGCCAGATGGCCGGTATTTCACCGGCTATGCCGGTATTTTATTGCTAATTTAGTAGATGCCAGCAAAAGGCCGGTATTTTGAAAATCAGTGCCTGAAGCCGGTATTTCGAAAATAAACTGCCGTAACTTCAGAAAGAACAAACGCAGAATTTCTCAAATTATAATGACTCTAGTAGTGAGTCTTGTCAGGACACTGCCTTCAGCGAAGTTTATTTGCTTCCGTTGACGCAATCTTTGGGGTGATTGTCACGTCACACACACCGAAATGTAATGAGCCAGCCAAAATATGGGCTATTAATTGTGGCTTGACAATAGCCTACTGATTGCCTCTCTGTTTCCCCTGTGCCAAAGAGCGGATCCAGTGGGGGGGGGGCGGTTACCCTTCCTAAAACCTAGGAAGGTAACTTTTTTCACCATGTTTTTTTGCAATTCGGAAAACAGCATTAACCATTAACGATATAAGGCCATTTTACCGTCCATTGTTTTGTCGCAGCACTTCATCTCTCTTGCAGTTGTGAACCTCTAATGAGACTTGGCTGCAAATTATTACTAAAATCGCCCCCCCCCCTAAACTCACTGCCTGGATCCGCCCCTACCCGTGCCACTTACGAATTACGACACAGGTTAGATCTACAACTGTGGACAAACTGGCCAGTATTTTTACAAAACGCATCTGGCAACCCTACGCCAAACACGCTATAGCCTAAGTTAGAAAATGCTGCCCAACCTGCTTGAAATGGCACCCGATAAGTTAGAAAATGCTGCCCAATGTTGTTTTAGCAAGTTTGGCAAGTTTGATTGCAGGTTATTTATAGCTTAGTTGTTTCACATTCCATTTTACTTGTCTCTTTCATTCTCAGTAATTTCAACAAGTCTACCCCAACCTTCCTGCAGGTGTTGCAGTCTCTTAGTTGCGTTAAAAGCCTTGCGTTAAATGTGCGATTCACCACGAACGGGATGTGCATGAAGAACAACACCCATATATATTTGGTGCGAACAAGCAGAAATAGAATGAGCACGACGACTGATCTCTATTGTTGCTTGCTGCCACAGTGTGAAGCTTTGCGCACTTGCCACTCGGGCTTTCCAATCGCAACAAAGTGGTGCTGTGACCAGGATGTCAAGATGGTGCCAGGTGCAACCTTCACAAAAAGAACGAGTGATTCGTGTGGTTCATTGCAAAAAGAAGATGTTGTTGTAAACTCTCAGTTGGCATTGTGTTGAAAGTGCGATTCGCCACGGGATGCTAAGAACAGTGGCAAGAATTTGCATATAAACAAGATTCGGTTTTGTTATTTGCGTTATATTTTTCAATACAATTTTTGGATTGGATTTGAATCTGAAAAACTTAAATCACTTCACTGGTATCTGGAAAAGACTCAAATTAACAGTGTGATGCCCACTGCAGAGATGAGCGGACTGTCATCTTTTGCGATCCAGATCCAGTCCTGATTTTTCAAAACTCAGTCCAAATCCAACCACTGTCCAAATTTTTTTTAAAATTAAAAGTCCAAGTCCAAATAAAGTCCAAAAAATTAACAAAATACAGATTTTCTATGACAAATATCACGCAATTCTTTTCCATTAACGCAGTCCAAATCCGGTCCTGTACCTAAATTTATGAAGCAATTTACAGTCCGGGTCCAACCCGGATTCAACAAAATTCGGCATAGTCCGGATCCAGTCCAATCCAAGTCCAGTCCAATGCCCATCTCTGGCCCACTGCCACGATCACGATACGCAAATACTACATGGAACCACGATAGGGTGTCATTGTGTTGTGCCCTACTGACCCTTCAGTTAAAGCAATTTCTCAGGTCTACCTCTGTGTAAGCTGGGGCACTTGATCCTTAAAATGTAGCATAGTACGATTGGACAGCCAAAACAGAAAATTTGTGCCAATCTTGATCATCACTGAAGCAAAAAATGTTCATTTCTTTGTGTGTAAACGAACTGGTTTTGTCCATCAGAGGGTCAAAGATTTTGTGAAAACGACTCTGACTCGAGTCTCGAATCACTGATAGTGACTCGAGTCATTCTGGATCCGGATTACCGGAGTCGACTCCGGCAGGATTCTGCGTTTTTCTTTTGGATCCGGATCCGGAGTCAAAAATTTGTGAAAAACCGGACCGGAGTCATTTTTCCCTTTCGGCAGTAGCAGGAGTCTGTGTGGTTATTTCTTAGGTAAAAACGTGGTTAAATTACGGTTGGATCGATGATTGTAACCGGAGTCTGAACAGGAGTGGGATTCTCAAATTTGAAGAATAGCCGGACCCGGACCTGGATTCTGAATTTTGGAACAGGAGCGGAGTCGGAGTCTGAAAAAGTGACTCCGGCCACCAGTGGTGCCACTCCTGGTGTTTTCCTCTAGATCCAGTATTTTATCATTTCATCTAGTGTTCTAGTGTTTTTTTATGGCTATCTGGTGTTTTTTTTATGAGTAAGCTGAATGTAATTAGGTGCACCATTTTCTGTAATTGTAACAATAATTGAGACCTTTTGATTTAGTGGAATTGTAATTTGCTAAAAATTCTGCCTAATTAAATCTTAAATTACTCAAGCCAGTATAATCTGTTTTGAGTTAAACCAACTGCCAAATCACTTGTTCATCTGTTAGAAGTTTTTTTGGACTTGTACAAACAAACACAAGCGTTGCTTCTATCTACCGTTTTCTTTGTCTCTGGTTTCCAATGAGTTGCACCATCATGTCTATGGTTGGCAGTGCAACGAATTTTACTGGGCATTTTCACTGTGTGTAAGTTTGCTTTTGCAATCTAGTGTTTTTTGTGAATCCAGTGTTTTTTTTATCATAAAATCTAGCACTTTTCTTTAACGACAGAGTGGCAACGCTGCCGGCCACCTCTGGTCAAAAGTGAGCATGGACAGGATCAGGATTGGATGTCCTGCAGGATACTTGCGATTTTTTCAGATCAGTATTGGATTTGGATATTGATTTTTGAAAAAAAAGGATCAGGATATTTGTTTGATTTATATAACGAAATTTCCATGATGATGAGAGTGATTCAAGATGTGACAAATTATGGTGGTCGTGGTCGTGTTTTCTTTGCTATGGTTTTTGTATTCATAAAAACAAAAACGATTTTGTCACTATGTGCTCCACTCATCACAATCAATGATAATTCGTGTTACTTTATCGTACATTTTTTCCGTCGAAGTAGTAAGCTGCCCTTATATTGCTGATATGCTGCTTTGTTGTGATGAGTGTCATGTGTGTGTGTTGTGTAGGCTTATGATAGTGACTATCATAGTCTATTTCATGGGTGGCCAACTTGTCTTCGACTGGGCTCGACTAGAAAATTTGTTGATAACTCGCGATTGACCGGTCGGTAATAAAGTTACAAATAAATATGCCTAAGTTGACAGTAAACAAACTTTAGCCTTGCGACAAGGAAGCTTCTGAGGAATCTGCCTGCTTTCTGCTTTCATTCTTCTGCAACGATGAAAACTTGCAAGCGCATCTATTTTTCATAGTTAAAGGCCACAAAGATGGCGGCAAGTAAATCAGTCACAGTTTATTGATGGGGAAACTAGTTTTCGCATTTTCCAACGCATCATCAGTCCTCTAAATGTAAGACAAATCGTACAGGTGAAATGTTGGCACTTGAAAACAAGTAAAGAGAAACACACGAACTGTGGCTAGTTACAACAACATTACTAAAAATTTTTCGAAGCTAAAAGGCTGACCTTTCCAGAGCCTCATAAACCAGTCACTGCTAAGAAAATCTGCGTTTGGCAGCGGTCTAACAATGACACTTTCCTTTGGAGATAACACATGTGCGCGATGATGTATGCCAGAGACAAGCCACATGATTTAAACAGAGTGTAACAGTTCACGAAAAATCAAGAAAGGCCTAGCCTTTCAACGTACATTGGAAGCGTGCAAGGCAGCTAATTTTTAGTTATTCCTTGTTCCAAACACAACTTCTTTGATGGTTTGACAGTTCGTCAATTCTCCCTTTTCCTGTTTCATAGTTCTTTAAGTAAATATCAACATTTGTGGAAAACAGTAGTGGCAGGGATTCTCTCAACGGATCGAAAACAGTAAACAAACTTTAGCCTTGCGGCAAGCTTCTGAGGAATCTGCTTGCTTTCTGCTTTCATTCTTCTGCAATGATTAGTAAATCAGTTATTAAATTAGACAATTTTAGTAAATCAGACGATTTTCAATTAGTAAATCAGACGATTAGTAAATCAAGATTTGTCTTACATTTGCAGGACTGATGATGCGTTGGAAAACGCGAAACTAGTTTTCCCGTCAATAAACTGTGACTGATTTACTTGCCGCCATCTTTGTGGCCTTTAACTATGTCTCAGTTGAGCATCACATGTGCAAATACAGTGTACCATCGCCCTAGTAAGTGATGCACAGACACTGACAGAAGGCTAAAGTGTCTGTTATCATGATTGCCACGCTAAGTGTCTAAATCATGATTGCCACGCAATGATAGAAAAACATGTTAAAATACCTTTGCGGCATGTGCCGAGCTAGCCTATGGTCAGCCATTGCTAGAGGCACCAACGAATATACGCGACCAACTAACTACTGATGGATAATTTTTATGTACTTCCTAGAATATTGATTGAAAAGCGTTCTTTTTAGGTATCTTGTCAATTCAATGCAAAATCAGGCTCAAGTGACACTAGGCGATCAACAGGTCGATGCGATCGACTTGTTGGCCACCCCTGGTCTATTTCAAGATTTAAGCTACATTTCTTTTGGTTAGAATTTTAAACATTTCACCTCAAGTTTTATACAGTCAACCTTTGCTAAAAGACAGTTTGGGCTTGTAGTTTTTGTAAGCTACATACGTTTACTATATTTTATACTGTGATCTACTCTCAGAGTTACAAAATCTATTTTCTTTATTTTACGAATTGATTGAATGCTGGAGCTCTGTTGCAATTAGCTGAACCAGATTGGTTGAATTGGTTACATGACAAGGGCTACATCATTAGATTAGCGGATCGTCTTTTCCATATAACTTAAAACCCTAGTGCAAATGGTAAACCTGTGTCTGGTTTTCAAAACCTATTACAAAAGTGCTGTAGCTTACATCAAAAGTTTTTCCATATAAAGAGTCGTCTCTATTAGTCGAGCCGAACCAACAATGCTAAGAGCCCAAATGACAATTGCTCGCTCAGCAGGAATTCTTACTCGACCAGGTTCATCGTGCCAACTGCAAGTGCCACGAACTCAGTGTTACAAGTGGACAAAGCCAGATACACCACAGTTGAAATGGAAAAATGACCACAGCAGAGCTATACCTCTGGCGGCAAATACACACTATTTTTCTGTTTTTCCGATTGAAAGTGCACAACATGTGATGTTATTTTCATGGATTGGGTCACAAAATGATAGGGTGTTTTTGTTTGGAAGTGGCTATAGGTTTGCTGGCGATCGCACGGTTGGAATAAAATGCTGAGTTTATCACATTAGCAGCACTGTCATGGTAGCCAAGTAGACATGTCTTACTGTGTTAATGGTTTACGCGTTCACTCTGGCCATGATTGGGCACTTTTTGTTTTCTTTGGTAGTAGCGGTTGCACTTTTCATGGTACCGGTGTTGATTACTTTTTTAAAAAGTTTCCAAACTTTTGTGGTCAGATTTGCAGTTTAGGTTTAAGGGTTAGGTTTAGGCTTACTACTACGCTTCTACCAAACGTAGTGCAGCCAACTGCACACTTATAATGGATTAGTGCCATGTTACAGGTGACGGATGAATAAGTTTTCAAAAATGAAGGTCCACCAGCGGACCTATAACCACTGCCTGTTTGTTTCATATTTAACCAGTGTCGAATTTGGATACGGATGGATATCAGATACAAAATTTAAGAAATTTTTGGATAAGGATTGGATATGGATATGCAAAAATTTTTCGGATATGGATCAGGAGTTAAAAAATCAATATCGCTCACCTCTGCCTCTGGTGATTATTGTTGTTGTTAGGGCCTGGGCAGTGTTGCCATTTTAGCTGTTTTGCTGCTAGATTTGGCAGTTTTTTCTCACTGTTAGCTGGAAATTTTTCAATCTAGCAGGATTTTGAAAACCATTTAGCAGGCAACAAATTCCTGATAAAAAAATTGTATGAACAGTTTTTGGTGATAATCTTTTAACTTGTCTTCCTTGTTCATCAAAAATACTTAGTGACTAAATTAGTCTTCTTGACAACGCTTTAAAATACTATAGTCAACACCAGGGCCAAATACAAGCTGCTTCAATCATTTCGAGTTTTTATTGTGACGCAACCAACATGCTTCAAGCATAATTGCGTAATAATAACAAGTAGCCTACTGTAACTAGATGACTTGGTCTTGGTGACATCATGATGTTGCCATTTCAGCTGATTTGCTGCTAAATCTAGCAAGTTTTTCTCACTGTTAGCTGTAAAAAATACAATCTTGCAGTTATCTCATTCTTTAGCAGGATTATAAAAAACGTTAGGCTGGTTAAGCAGGTAACAAATTCCTGGCCAATACTTCTTGGCAGTGTCTGTTTTGCCGCCAAAATGCCGACGGCAACGGCTTGGCTGGAGCTATTGTGCCGCCAGTCCAAAGCTTGGCAGAAACGAAGTAAAAACGAAAGATAAACCCTAAAGCTAAGCCCTAACCATAAACCCTAACCGTAACCCTAATGCTAATCCCAAACCGTAATGGTAATGCTAACCCTAAAGCGAACCCTTAACCCTAATGCAAACCCCTAACGTTAACCCCTAATGCTAAACCAAAGCCCTAAGCATAATATAATGCTAACCCTAACCGAACTGTAAAGGCAACACCTAATGGAAAAGTTTTTTAAAAAGCAAAAAAAAGAAAAGTCACCAAGGTGAGATTCGAACCGAAAATCAATGGCATATTAGACATGAAGCATAACCACTACTCTATGAGCAGCGCAGTGATTGCAAGACAAACTGACCTTTTCATTCGAATTGCGTCAGACTGGTGGCACAATAGCTCTAGCCGATCTGTTGCCGCCAGAAAATCGGCAGTAAAATAGACACTACCATACTTTTTCCAACAGTTTTTAGAGATGAAAACTTTTGCACCTTCATCAAAAAATTATATACATTCTTTCTGACGCTTTATAATTATGTTGGGCAACACAAGGACGACCAGGCATAACTAACTACTGAAGTAGCTGCCTTGAATCATTTGGATGCATAAACATACCATTGGAGTTCCTATTATGACGCTGCGAAGCTGCTTCAAGCAGATAAATTGCATCATACTAACGAGTAACTAAATGGCTTGTTGAAACCTCAATGATTTGCTTCTGTGCTTAGTGAGCGTATTGGGTTTCAAAGACTACATTGGCAGAATATATTTTTATCCCACAACACATCATTTTTCCAAGTGGTTCAGTTACGCCAGGAAGTGGTTGACCTAATATCTGGTCAATTGATAGTGAGTGCAAAACCAAAAATTGATACATAGCCTTACAAATTTATTTTAAACACCTCGAAAATAGCAGTTTTTTAAGCAGAATTTCACTATTTTAGGCAGATTTTAGCTGAAAATTTGTGACATGTTATTTTAGCAGGATCTAGCAGTTTTTCATGAGGTAATTTAGCAGGTTTAGGTGACAACCATCTGGCAACACTGGGCGTAGGCGAGTATTCTGCTAGGATGATTGTGGTAAATACAACATGTTGTGCCATGTAGTACTACATGGCACAACATGGGTACTTACCCAATGTTGCCACTGCTGTTTTTATTCACTAGACCTGGGGTTTTTCTGTTCTATGTGGTGTTCTGGGGTTTTTATTGAAAATCTGGGTTTTTTCGACTCCAGTCAAATGTTAGAAATGTATGTTGTATTACTGCATTTTCCATTCAAGAATAACAGTAGTTTCACAGGCGTAATGTGCAGATTCAGTAGCCAGTACGGTTGAGTCCTGCGGGCTAGTCTTTTAAACCAAATTGTTTGAAACATAGTGGTTTACAGATTAAGCACTGACTAAGCATAGGTCAACACTCTAATCTGTTGCTGATATGTCAAGGGAAGGGCTGCTTGTGCATGATTTCATAATGCCTTTTTTGGTTTTGAAGATGCTGTGGTTGAGAATCTGTTCATGGTTTTATAGCCTACAGCAGGCGCATTGTGATTGGTATGAACGTAAAATTTTGAATGTTAAATTGGCAGTCAAATACTGCAATGAAAGCAATGATTAGGGTGAACGGAAAACTGTAAGACCTTGAATGTATCATGTACATGTTTCAATTTGTGTGTTTGAGTGAAAGTAAAAGAAAACATTGAATGTATTTTATAAAAGGTCTAATTTACTTTTTATGTTAGCCGACTTCATACATTTGATTTGCTGCTAGCCTACTTGTAAATTGTCAGTATGTTCGAAAATAGACCCGAAGTTATTAAAAATTTGATGCAAATAATGCATATTACCTTAATTTTTATGTACAAAAAGTATTGGTAGCATACATTTTGAGTTTGGTTTTGGGTCAATCCATGTATAATCATCAGATTTTTTAAAATTTTGTAACCACTAATCATGGATTTTACTAATTCTCACATATGTGATAGACACTGAAAAATTATGACGATAGCAAAAAAATTTTTGAAATATCTTTACCGGTGGCCGAGATACAGCATTTTGAATTTTTGGCCACTAGGTGGATTTTTAGAGGCGAGCACAACCATTTTTTCATTTCTAACGTTCAATTTTTAGCATTAGCTCTTTACCCTGAAGGATTTTTACAATGAAAACAACTATTTTTCCATTTTTTGACCTAAGTAATTCAGTTATGATGTTGAAATATTGATAAGATGAAGATTTAATCACAAAATTGGGGTTGAAAATTTTCTTTAATTTTTTTTTGTACCTCATCTTTGAGACAATATTTTGGCGCGTTGGCAAACAGTTGCCAAACAATTTTTTTGTCATTCAATAAAGCAAATATGTTGCTGTAATTCCACCAATTTTGATTGATGTAAGTTTTGTCTTAAAGATGATATCCAACTTTAAAAATCACAAGAAATTTGTCTAAAATAACACTTTTAACAGAATTGCAAATAGGAATATCATTTGGTAGTTGCATAAGTTGCTGCAATATCTTTAGCTTGTTTTGCTTTCTTCAAATTCTGAACACATCAATTAATCGTTCTTTGAGTTGCCACAACATGCAAAATATTGTAAACTGCGCACTGTGTAAAGCTTTCGGGGATAAAGGTAAACTTACCTATACAACAGTGAAGGAAGAAAATCTTGCTGAAATGGAGATCTGGGCTACGACACTTGGGTAGTATGTATGCACCACTACAAGTGCTTCATTGGCAATGCGTTTGAGAAAAAAAATCTAAATACTGTAATGTACTGAAAAAGCATTAGAAAAAAGTTAATGCAAACTATAAGGCAGTGTGGACAAAGAGTTTCTATGGAGGGTCACATTCAAAACTGTATTGCTACCGGGGACCACGTATATTACATTTGTTTATTTCAGTTAAAATTTGTTTCAAAATATGAATTAATGATAATATTATTATCACCACAGTTTTTTAAGGCGTTTTAGGAACCTGATTTGGGTCCCTAGAACCAGAGAAAATTATCATCGGGTCCCTAGAATCAGAGAAATCGGGTCCCTACAGATCTATTCCAGGTACCTAACATTTTCTTTAAAAAAAATGTTATAACCTTGGATTATTTTATTTCACACTGACACTGTAGTACACATAGACATTTGAATAATTACTAGTACATTTCTCTAACACAGACTATGTATTATCCATTTACGTGCTCTTGTGGGCTGCATGTGGTCCATGAGCTGTAGTTTGCCCACCCAGCCATGAGGTGACTGTTGCAATGGCCGAGGAACTGGAAATGCAATTAATCAAAGTTTGTCCTGGTTGGAAATATTGTGCTATATGCTAACAAAAAGTTTAAAAAGTGTTCTTCATCGTTTCAGCCTGTTCTTTCAATACACTGCTTGGCTGCGCTAGATCTTCAAGCAAGGCTTGAGCAGCCATTCAATTGTCTCATCATGCAGAACCATCAGGACAGTGCAGTCCATGGGTAGGTCAATGGATTGGACATGGAAAACATGGTCCACAGTTTTTTTCTGTGCCACACTCACAGGCCGCAGAGGTGATGTTAAAAAATATATGTTGACAGACTCAGTGAAAGCACCTCTCAAAGCAGTTCTGTTGCCAGTTCCAATGACAGTGATAAAGAAACCACACAAATACTATCTTAAACACAAACTGGATGCATGTCAAGTGTCGCCAGCTGTCACTCACAGCATACCAAAGAAGCAAAGGAAAAATCATGCAAAGCAGTAGATACAGAAAGTGGTTCAAAGACTGGAGAATGCTTTTAACACATTTGTGAAGCATTGTGTTGCAATCAAGGTCAGACTGAACTTTCATCATCTTGAGTTGAATGCATTGGAAAAGGCTTCAAGTGATTTGCTTAATTTGATGCTTGTAGTTAAAGAAAATTTGCTGTCAGCAAAATCATATCTACAAAAGATGGAGCAGAAACTAAAGTTTTCAATGTTGTTTGTCAGTGGATTGCCATTGCATGTATACTACATTATCTGTAGATCCACCTGTCAGCTTCTGTTTTAAAAAATTGATATAAAACATCTTTTCCAGGGCAACTCCCACATGTGTGAATCATGCACATTTTATTTGCTGTTCTGCACACAATCACAAACACCAAATCTTTGTAATCTTGCTTCAGGTTTGCAGCATTGCATAGTAAGATGGTGTTTTGGTGTTAGGTGCACACACACTGAGTGTGTACCACTATGTAAAATATTAACACACCGTTTAGGGCACAAGCCACAATTGTTAAAAGCGATTTTTGATGTCAAGATGTTTTTCTTAAAATGGAAAATACAGTTCCAAGTTACAAAGAATTAATCGTTTTTGCTTTTGCACGTTTCCTGCAACATTACACAATCACTTTTGCCAGGCATAACCCTAGTGTAGTCATCATTCTTGCAAAATGCAGCAACAGCTTCAAGTGTTGATTGAGGTAACTTGTTTCTACTCTTGTATGTTGGTTTTCCTAATATACCACCTGCTGAATTCTCAGACTTTGTTTTGTGATTCTCTCACCGGATATTCTGATACTTCAGAGAATTTAGCAGCTTTATATACACTCTATTATCTTGGCTTCATTGTCAGCAGTTGTTGCATTTTTGGAATGAATTTGCTGATAGCAATTTTTCTTTAAATTCAAGCATCATATTAAGCAAATCACTTGAATCCTTTTTCTAGCATTCAACTCAAGATGTTAAAAGTTCAGTCTGATCTTGGTTGCAACACAATTCTTCACAAGTGGAAGTGTTAAAAGTATCCTCCAGTGTTTAAACCACATTCTGTATCTATTGCTTTGCATGAACTTTCCTTTGCTTCTTTGTTATATTGCGGGTAACAATTGGAGACACTTGACAAGCATCCAGCATGCATTCAAGGTAGTGTTTTGCAGATTGTCTTTGTGCAGTTCCTTCATCACTGTTAGTGGTACTGGTAACTCCTCTAATTTAAGAGGTGCTTTCGCTGAGTCTGTGAACATCACTTTTTTCAACTTCTTGGTGAAAAATAGCACGTAATTATTTCCAACCTGGTAAAACTTTGATTGTTTGCATTTCCAATTCCTCAGCCATTGCAGCAGTCGCCTTATGGCTTGCATTGACTTTTTTCTTGTGCTTTTTCAATACATCACAGCATTTAGAAAGTTCTTCCTCAAATGCTTTGTCGTTGAATCACTTGTAGTGGTGCATACATACAGTTTCAAGTGTATCCAAGTGTTGTAGCCCAGATCTCCATTTCAGCAAGATTTTCTTGCGTCACTCTTGGAAAGGTAAGTTTAATACCTTTGGCCCCTAAAGAAAGGGTGGGGAACCTGTGGCCTGCATAAAAATTTATTATGCCCATATCAGAATTTTCATTACTCAAGTTAGAACACAGCATCACAACATAACAAAATTCTATGACAAGCAGACACTCAGATGGTAAGTCAAGTTTAGTATCTCACTCCTTGACATAGACCTAGTTCTCTCTTTGTTTTCTTTAGGAAGATAAAGGCAGAATTTTAAGATTATTTTTGCGGCCCGCCAGTGATAATCCACAATTCATGCAACCCATTATAACAAATAGGTTCCTCATCCTTGCCCCAAAGCATTAACTAGGGAGCAGTTCACAATACTTTCCATGTTGTATTAGCTCAGACAATGATTAATTAATGTTCAGAATCTGAAAAAAGCAAAGCAAGCCAAAGATATTGCAGCAACTTATGCAACTACCAAATGATAGCCCTATTTGGAATTCTATTGAAAGTGTCATTTTAGGTAAATTTTTTGTGATCTTTAAAGTTGGATATTTTCTTTAAGACAAAACTTACATCAACCAAATTGGTGAAATTATAGCACCATATTTACTTTACTGAATGACACAAAAATTTTTTTGGCAACTTTGTGCCAATGTGCCAAAATATTGTCTCAGATGAGGTATAAAAAAAATTTAAAGAAAATTTTCAACCCCAAATTTTGTGTTGAAATCCTCATCTTATCAATATTTTAACTTCAAATATGAATTCCTTGGGTAAAAAAATGGTAAAATAGTTGTTTTCATTGTAAAAATCCTTCAAAGTAAAGAGTTATTGCCAATAATTGAACGTGAGAAATGAAAAAATGGTTGTGCTCGCCTCTAAAAATCCACCTAGTGGCCAAAAAATCGAAATGCTGTATCTCGGCCGCCAGTAGAGATATTTAAAAAAATTTTTTTGCTATCATCATAATTTTTCAGTGTCTATCACATATGTGAGAATTGGCAAAATCCATGACTAGTGGTTACAAGGTGTCTTTGATTATAAATGGATTGCCCCTTGACTTTTTTTAAACATTTTGTTAACTTGTATGTCTGGGTTTTTTTATTATTTTCTTTGTTTTTCAAGGTAAGTTCTGGGTTTTTTCTTCATAACAGAGTGGCAACACTGGTTGTACCAAGCTCGGTCTGGCACCTAGGTGCCACCACAAGCAGTGCACAAAACACTGGACACAGACATTGTGGTTCAATGTTGCATTACTGTTTAGCCTACATATGACGATCATGGCAGTCGGCCTCATATTTTAGTTTGGGTTTTTCTTTCTGTTTTGAGGCACGTTGATGTTACGGGTGCCCTGTAAAAGACAGAGCTCAGTAAATATCGGAGCTTGGTTGCGGAGATTTGATGACCTACCAGAATGGAAAAAAGTTGCAGGGCACCCAAGCAAATGTAGTTGAGACTTAAACTAAACTTTGAGATCAAGACTGAAGCCTGACTATAATTTTGAGAATAACCCTAAACCAGTGTTCCCTCTAAAATTTTTGTAAGTCGGCTGGTGTCCAAAAAGTGCCATCAAGATCAAAAGAAACTTAAATGCCCTTTGTAAATTTTCCTAAAATGCATCCTTTTTACTGAAAAACTTCTCATCAACCATTTTTGATGATTGACCAAGAAAAATTGAAAATGGTCTTCACTTTTTCCAACATGTACACGAGCAACATTTTCTGATAAACAAACGAAAAAACAGTTATCACAAAGGCAATAAATGAAATCAGCTGCATGCAAACTTCCTAGCCAAATGTTAACCTTTTCTCTCAGACAATGGTTGCCCTCATACGGTCCTGAATGACTGTTCTTGTCTTTGTTTTGAGTTGCTTACTGTCGCACTAAACCAGTTGTTTTCAACTTTGTACCGCAACCCACTCTAACCCAACGCACTAAACCAGTTGTTTTCAACTTTGTACCGCAACCCACTCAACTTGAATAAAGCAAATGTACTACAGGTGTGTACATAAAATATCTGCCGTTGGCCCCTCCGAAAATGGTTCATGACCCCCAGGTTGAAAATCACTGCACTAAACCAACAATACAATTAAATCAGGCTGATGATACTGCGCAATTTCTTAAACTTTGCCAAAACATAGCAACTCTGAAATCGAAACAAAAATTTTCGATTTTCATGTTGATTTAAAGTTGATATAACACCGACTAACGTTAAGTTTCACTTGTCAGACTGTTTTCTCACTTTGCTGCAACATCAAAGGGAGTTTGTATAACACCAGCTAGCGTGACATTTTCGCGAGTTTTACCTTACAAAAGCAGAAAATCTAGCTTTCTCTTTTTCTTACCGAGTTCATCCAACACGGCTTCTGGATTTGGCACCTGAGCACGGGTGGAGTTGCATCTGTGCAAATCCAAAAAGCTGCTCTTCTATATTTTTTTGGAGGTGTGTTTTCAAACGTTTAAGATAGTTAAATGAACGTTCTGCAGATGCTGTTGTAAAGGGCAAAGTAGCCAATATGAGTTGCAAAGTGTGAATATTCGGATAAAACTCCTTTCGCGCTTTAATCTTTTTCAAGGTTTGAATTACACTTCCGAGCCTTTTGTTTTCATCTGCACTTCTTCATTGTTTAAGACTACATTTTTCCTGTCCTGCAATCCCTGCCTTTGTGCTTTTGAATAGTAATTCAGTAAGCAAGACTCCTTTCTCGAGCTCACCACCAGTGTTGTCAGATGTTTGTCACCTAAACTTGCTAAATCGTGTCACGAAAAACTACTAGATTCTGCTAAAAACCATGTCACAAAATTTTAGCTAAAATCCGCTAAAAATAGTGAAATTCTGCTAAAAAAACTGCTATTTTTGAAGTGTTCAAAATGAACGTGTAAAGCTATGCATCAATTTATGGTCTTGCACTCACGATCAATGGACTACACATTAGGCCTACGACTTCCTGACGTAACTGAACCACCTGGAAAAATCATGTGTCGTGGGTTAAAAATATATTCTGCCAATGTAGTCTTTTAAACCCAATGCGCTCACTAAGCACAGAAGCAAATCATTTAGGCTTCACCAAGCCATCCAGTTGCTTGTTATTATGATGCAATATTCTTCTTGAAGCAGCTTGGCTG
>Ga0210059_1008273_pt1 | contig 16465 bp, 11 predicted proteins | sample Ectturendosymbi2_FD_188042 | JGI IMG/M metagenome (GOLD analysis project Ga0210059, IMG submission 188042) | Ecteinascidia turbinata endosymbiont from Florida, USA - Sample 2 (SPAdes) (version 2) | ecosystem: Host-associated > Tunicates > Ascidians > Unclassified | place: Key West, Florida...
AGCTTGCATGCTTTGCGTGTTTGTGCTACCACCCACTTCACTGATTAAGGTTGTTAACTCTGGCTCTTTCCATTGGGCATTGTCAGTGTTCATATATTTTCGTTTCATGTTGGCTTTCCGCGTGAAATTTGCTGGTGACGTGAATCAAAAAATATCGTTCGCAACAACGGCTCTCTCGAATACATTCGCTCGCTCTTTACTCGGGCTCATCCATTGGAGCCCGAGCTGCCCTCTGCAATTAAGTATTTTTTCAATTTAATTAATATCAGATTGAATGTTTTTTTGAAGCAATGGGTTTGCATAGAACATTGGATTTGAATTCCAATCCAATAGACAGTACCCATTCCAGAATAATTTCAAACGAACGATAAACTGTCTGGTAACTCGGGCTAATGTGAATGAGCCTAAGACGTGGAGGATTCACTGGCGTTATCATTGTTCTGTGACGTGAGTTACGTAACAATGGACGAGCTCCCATGAGAACTCTCATTCATTGTTGCGTAGCCAACGTCACGGAGCAACGATAGTGCCAACCAGAATGAGCAAATGGAAATTTCAGTGATACAAGCCCCGAACGGTTGCATTCACAAAGTGTAGGTTGCGTGATGAGCCCAAGGGACGGTGCTGATCTGGAATGGCCCCTGAGTGAAGGTATGCAAGTTAGTGCGCTGCCGCCTGTCTGAATAGCCATGATCATCTCTTGTTGAAGCGTCAAGCTGCTTAAATTGCCAACTGTGACGTTTGTGGCACAAACAGTCACAATTAGTCAGCAAAAGGTCTGCCCGGAGTCGGAGTCGTTAAAATTTTCTACGACTCCGACTCCTCAGATTGAAAATCCTTCCGACTCCGACTCCTCGACTCCGCCTCCGACTCCGACTCCACAGCCCTGGTTGCAACAACCCTCACCTGCCTCCAATCAAGGGCCTCTACATATCGGTTCCTACACCAAAGGAAACCCCTATGTTGGTTCATTAGACCGGGACATCTATAGTATTAAAGATTTTTTCTTTATCTGAAGATAAGAAAGTATTAGATGTTTTCGACAGGCATTGTTGGGATGCAGCACGCTGCAGCAGCATGAGCGAAGTTCGGGATTACCGGTGCAGTTGACCAGCAGTGAAATAGTGTAGCGCCTTCCTGCTGATTTTGTGGCTCAATGTATAATTCCTAGGTTTGTTATTTTTTATTGTCAAGTTTTTACATTTTCAAGTTTTTCATAATTTCCATATTTTTACGTTGAACTGATATTCAACTGTTCCAAATTTCCGTTTTTGCTAACACACTTTGTCGCAACACCGCATGTCCGTTAGAAAACGCCGAAAGGCAGTAAGGCCTATAACAGTAGGCTACGTCAAAGTAACTGATCAGCCATGACGCATTATTTGCTCTCTGTATAAAACTCTTGTGAGCAAAACTTTTCCTCGAGAGAGTTCCGAGGCATTTTTTAACTTAAAAAGTCTGCATTACGCAGAACAAAAAAAAACTTCACCAGCGTGTTTTAACAGAGTGCTTTGAAAAGCACTTCGAAAAAAAAGACATGGTTTTATTTGGCTTCTCAAAAGAGAAACTTTTGGCACTCTCCCACCTCTTGAATAACACTATGGGTTTCATAACAAAACTCTTGGAAAAACAGTTCAAAGATAGTCCTTGCCAAAGTACTTCCAACCTCTAGTTGCAGAGATTACGCGCTGGGTTTTATTTGGTACATGCACATTTTTCATTGAATTCAGTATAAATTTTAAATGGGTTAGAGAGAAAATTGTTTTCTCCATCTCGCAAACAGCATAACAACAAAGAAAGCTTAGCCACCGACATCTTTGAACGGCTAAATTTTTAACAATCATTTTCTAAAACCGTTTTTTTAAGGAACTCCTTCTTGCAAAACTTCACAAAAGATAACTTATGCAAAGTCTCGAGACGAAGATCTCGAGACCCAGACCGAAATCCTTCGAGGCCCAGACCGAGAAGAGACCTTCGAGACCTAAACCGAGACTCCAAAAACGTGTCTCGAGACACGTCCCGAGACCGAGACCAAGTCTCGAGACTTCAGCACTGCTGCGAATTTCCGAAAGTTTTGTGTGAAAGAAAGTGTCTTTGTATTCGGATAGAGCATAAGCTAGCAGAATCTTTGCAATCATTCAGAGCTACGGTAGCCATGCGTTCCACAATATTTGGCCAATCATCAGAATTTTGTCACCTTCTGCGACAGTTGCAAACTTTTCTACTAATCTTTTATTAGTTGATCAACGCCGTAACTATCAAGCTCATCTCGATTTAAAGTTAAATACAGGACAGGTAGTTCGGATCGAAGCAGTCAAATAGCCTACTCTGATAAGCTCAGGTTCAGGAAAGCGAACTCTGATGTTACCAGAAAGTGATAGACCTACTCGTAGCCTATTCATTATTCGTAAGCGAAACAAGCTGCTTCCGTCCTGTTCTGAGAGTTCCCTTAAATCACACCAAAACTTTTCCCAATCAAGGCTAAGCTCCTTTAAAATTTCTGATTTAGCAGCAGCATCAGAGAACTCATTGATAAAGAAATCTACGAAAGATTTCGTCTGTGAAAAGTTAAAACATCCCTCCTGAAACACTTTTATAGTTATGTCAGGTTAGGTACCAATTTTAAAAAGGTAAAGGATCATCATGAATTTTTATGTTTTCACAGGTCGCAGTAAAAAATGAACATTGCAACATTTTAAACATCTGACAGCTGGTTGAGTGTGGCTAAAATATCCACAATCTCACTCCACAGCAGCTCTCACGGCTGCCTCACTCTAGAACCACCTTGTTTTGCATGCGTACTACAACCGCTGACATTTAGTGTTCATATTAGCCTGATCGTTGTCTTTAGGCTTGTTTGCGGGGGATTTCGTAGTACTATACAATAAATTGGAAAATCACTATCAGGGAGAATAGCGCCTGAGTTTGGAAACATTGATAGTGAATTTGAGGGCTCAGCACGCATGCTCTCAAGTCTGTTGAACTGTGTCACAACATTTCCTACATGACCTGGACTAGTGGGCATAGGTGTCGGAAATTTTTTTTCCAGAGGGGAGCAACAGTGAAATTTTTCAGGGTAGCTAAATATATTTTTACAAGGGGTACAAAGGTGGTGAAATTCATTTTACCAACTCGAAAGTGAAAAAAAATTTCTATACTAAAAATTGAATAGGAAAATGTCAAATTTCAAACTCAAGGGGTGTCCATCAGAGGTGTTCGGACTCAAGATTTTTCAAGTCCGACTCCAGTCCTGATCCAAGAGGTAGGAATCCTGATCCGAATCCTGTTTGCAACACAACTATGAAATCCGAATCCTGAAAAAATCCTGTTAACATATTTGACAAATCAATATGCAACTATTCAAAATTTTTGTTTGTAAAAGGTCCGTCAGTGGATCTTCGTATTTGAAAAGTTATTCATCCGTCACCTGTAACGTGACTGTAAATGACAACGAATGTGTAGTAGAGTGCACCAGATTCGGTATTAATGCACTAAACCCTAAACCTTAACCAAAACTGTAAATCTGAACACAAAAGTTTGGAAACTTTTGAAGAAAGTAAAAAAGTGGTTCCTTGACAAGTGCAACCATTAGATTGCTACCAAAATAAAAGGTTCCAAGGTGAGAGTTAAACTGAAAACCATTCACACAGCAGACGTAAACGCATTCGCTATAATAGCACAACGATGCTGTCAAAGCAGGGGTTCCCAACCTTTCTCTGACAAAGTACCTCTTCAGCATTTCGACACATAAATGTGTACCCCTAAAATTTATCATGACCAATCATAGATATGTTTAACAACAAAAATATAAGGATTTTCGAAAATAGTATTCACTGACATATGTATAAATATTTAAACAAATAATATATTAATATATTTTACCTTCTATTGCTAACCTTAAGTGTACCCCTTCTGATAGGCAAATCTACCCCTAGGGGTACAAGTACCCCAGGTTGGGAACCCCTGTGTTAAAGTGACAAAGTCAGCATTTTATTCTAACCACATCACTCTCACCGTACCTATAGCCACTTTCTTTCTGAAAAGCAAAGTTTTGCCAAACCCAGACTGGGAAAAATAAAACCACGCATAACCAAAAATGGCACTAAAACTCAGATCCAGAAAACGCAGTCAACCAAGATCGTGCAATGAAACATGAAGCTGAAAGCAATTTTACCAATTAAACTTTTAATCACAAAATAACTTAAAGCTTGCTAGACTTGCTACCAGGGATGTGGAAGCGGAAGCGGTCCTTTTTCTGTGGAAGCGGAAGCGCGAAAATTCTACCGCTTCCGCTTCCACATAGGTTATTTGACTTGAAGAGCCATTTGGCGAAAAATTTTTGACCATTTCCCGATGTGGATCAAACGGTGAAGGTCCACTACAAGTCTGAATGAACGTGCGGTGTCAGTAGCACGAGAGAACGAGAAAAAACATAGAGGAAAGTCGGCACCTTCGAGCCACTTTTTATGATATCGAGTATAGCTACAACACGGTGCAATATTTTTTGCTCACATTTTTCCAGTAAGTGTCTTAGGGTTGTGACATGCTTCGTGGGAATTTACGGAGCAAAATACCTGCAACCTTAAAAGTTACATGGATTGTTTCATTCGTCATCCAAGTGGATCAAGGGTCCCCATGCGTCGAGACCCATGAACCGACTTGAGGGACCAATGAACCATGATTAAAACTGTTCGAAACTGTTGGTCCATTGCTACACAGTTTATCTGCACCATTCCTTAAATTAAAAATCGAACTAACGAAACTTCAAGCATCTACCTGAAACACATTAATGGGTTTATTATCACTGGCTATTACCAATTTATGGAAAGTAGATCTTCGGTTTAAATATTTGAAGGTGAATCAAAACGAAATGCTATTTCAAAGATCAATGCTGAAAATCGAAAACACTACAACAAGGCATGTTTTGATACATCTGAAAAAAATAAATCATCAATGCATATATCCAGTGAATGTTAACAGCAAACTTTTTCATGCCAAACCTCTTTTGGCTGAACTTGATGTGACAAAAGGGAGATAGGGGTCCGCATGAATATCTTCTATGTTCGGCTCAATGAAATTACATTCAACACTGCTGAGATGCTTTTTAAGAAACCTTTCCTCTAAATAGTTATATTCATACCTATTTTCAGCACCTGCCCAATATATAAAAAAAACTTTTATTTTGCAACTGATTCCAAATGCACACAGCTTTTTTTGGTTCTACTGAACAGGACTGTAACTATGGGGGCACAAGACCCTTGTAAATTTTTTTGCCTTTCATGGAAAAAAGTGTTGAACATAGTGTAAAACTTTTGTACATCTAATTGATCCCCTTCAGAAAAATCTTCGCCTCATCCTGGTATCCCAAGCTGGTTACAGGCCTGCTACTACAGCATCGTTGTCTTCATGAGATGATTTACGGACTTCTTTGCTGCTACTATTATAAGCTCAAGGGCCCTAGGTATGGTTCTGACAAGGCTTCAAAACAGTATCGCAGTCAGAATGAGGTCGACAAAGCCATGAGCCCACGAAACAAAATTGCTAAGATTACTGGAGGTTTTCTATCAATTTTCTACTGTTGCAAACTGAAGGATGGAACAGTTGGACCCAAGATGCCGTCAGTGACTGACGATGTCACTGACTGTCCATACAAAATTATTGGCTGTGCTACTGCTTCAGAATGTTTACTTGTATCTGTAACTTTTCCATGAACACAAATATTTTTTACTAGCTTTTGCTTTAATAGGGTGGGTCGGTGATAATGGAAATACTTGTGCTTCTTCCTGGTTCGTATTTTTATGTTACGCTGACTTTTGGCATATGCTTGTATGAAGAGTTATAGAGTTATATTATAGAGATATATTATAGCCGGAGGATGCTACATTTTCAGAATGTGCGTAAAAAATTTCTTCAGCATCCCGATAAAATTCCTTTTCTGCAAAAGTTTAGGATGGTCCGCCAAGAAACGTGACGGACAAATATCGTTAGAAAAAACTGTATATGTTAATCAAACGGGAATATTTTCGTTTTTTCAAAACCAGCCAAAATGTTGGATGGAATAGGCTAAATCTATGGAAAAGGTTGAAGCAGGCAAGTCGCTTATTGGACCTGGTGTTGGAAACCACCCTCTTGAAATTTACGCAGCTTGATCCACGGCGTGTATGTTAATAGCTAAAGCCCTATCACAAAAAATACTACGAAATAAATAACAGAATTACAAAGTATAGCAATCATGCTTTTTCTCAAGCGTCTGTATATCTAATAAGTTAGGCGGGACCACTGAGCCACTGTTCATTGAACCCCTCATGTTGCGGCTCATGGGTCACTTCTACGCCATTTTGAATCAAAATTACGTCCTCGCTTAAAGCAAGCCAGTGGATGCTTTTTTTCTCCTGCTAAACTGCATATTATGTTGCACTAAGTAAACCAAATAAAAGATGCCAGAAACAACTTAGAAACAACAGTGTCAAAACAAAAAGTTCAAGACCCAATAATTTTACTTCAACCACCAGAAAAGTCATAACCAGTGACAAAAACCTGAACGCTGAACTTGCTTGCATCCCGTTAACATGGGAAAAATAAGCAAGCATGACGAATATCTAGTATTGATAAGTGGCGCTAAACCTGTGTGGTGTTGCAACCTCTCCGGTGATGTTGCGTTGATTGTGTGATTCACCACGAACGGGATGTGCGTGAAAAATAACACCATTATATATGTAGCGCGAGCAAGCAATAGTAAGAAAGATTGCGACGTGGTAGCTCTGCCGATATTAACGTGTGAACGATTGAACATGATGACTAGCGTACGCGAAGAGAGATTGCGAGCATGATCTCTATTGTTGCTTGCTGCCACGGTGCGAAGCTTTGCGCACATGCCGCTCGGGGTTTCCGATCGCACCAGTAGCTTTCAAAAAATCTGGGTGGTTCAAGGGTCTAGCTATGATCACAGGAGCCGACCTTCCTTTACACGGCATCCACGGCATTCTTCATAGAAGGCCTAGTCTGCTGAGGTCAACGGTCGTTTTCTCGTTACTTTGTTGGTGAAAGCAGAAGCGGATGCGATAGGTGTGGAAGCGGAAGCGGTGGACGAAATAGCCGCTTCCACATCCCCGCTTGCTACATCCACTAACAGTAACTGATAATTAAGACGTAACCGATAAGTAAATAGGCACTAAGTGATAATGATGCACACCAAAATAGATATTACAGCAAATTAGGCACAGCAACACCACATCTCTAACCTCGACAACTCACAATTTACAAAGGTAATCTTACATCACGTTGTACTGAGCCTATTGGTGGACTGATGGGATGCTATGGTGGTGGACTGGTTGCCTGCAGTGCAGGGCCTGCACTGCACGACACGTCCGGTGTAACAGCGTCTTTTTCACACATTTGCAGTTGATGTGAACTATCCTTTACATCTTTGCAAAAATTCTTTTTATGATTGTGTTGGCGTCAAATTCCAAAAATGAAATTTGAAAATCCTGATCCTGATCCTGATCCGGAAACTTGAATAAAACCGTAGTCCTGATCCGATCCGGTTTGTTCGAAGTATAGTTGGTATATTCGAGTTAAGGGTTTTGGTTTCGTTCAAAAAATAGGTGTATTTTATGCATAAAGATGTTATGTAAAAGTCTAGTTTCGTCTGCAATGTATCAAATTCATTGAGTTTCTATAAAAACTTGATGTATCCATTTCAAATAACCTAACACATTGTTTCAGGGTTTTTTGTCGCAAGGCGTAACGAAGGTAAAGATGTTTGGGTTCAAAAGATTTATGCACCACCAGGACGGTAATGTCTTTTATCACATCCATTATCCACTTCTAACCATTTTCTATTGTCCACTATTCCCAATTTTCATCCAAGCCTATTTACCAATGTTTTTCACGCTTTTTCCCTTTCACAGCAAGGCAACATTCTTTTTGCAAGTTTTATTTTACTGCCCAAGTTATACCTACATTTGCCACGCAAAACAACTATTAACTAGACTAGCAAGTAGCAACTATACTTTTGCCCCGCAAAGCAATTTTTAACTGCAAGTAATTTCAATCAGTTCCACTCGATAAAATGCTTCCCTAAATTCTACTGACCCGCAAATCCGCAGCGAAACGACGGAAATACCATCTGCTTTCAATAAATTCCACTCCATAAAATGTTCCCGCAATTCTGCAGCGGAACAACGGAAATTTCATTTGCTTCAATTAGTTCCGCTTGAAAAAATGTTTCCCGCAATTCCGCTGTCCCGCAATTGCGTAATTCCGCAGCGAAACAACTGAAATTTTATTTGCTTTCAATCAGTTCCACTCGAGAAAATGTTTCCCGCAACTCCGCTGTGGAACAACGGCATTTAATCTGCTTTCAATCAGTTTCACTCGAGAAAATTTTTTCCGCAATTCTGCTGTCCAGAAATTCCGTAATTCCGCAGCGGAACAACGGAAATTTCATCTGCTTTCAATCAGTTCCGCTCAAGAAAATGTTTCCCGCAACACTGCTGTCCCGCAATTCCGCAGCGGAACAACGAAAATTTCATTTGCTTTCAATCAGTTACACTCGAGAAAATGTTTACCGCAATTCCGTGGTGCCACAATTCCGTAATTCCGCAGTGGACCAACGGAAATTCCATCTGCTTTCAATCAGTTCCGCTTGAGAAAATGTTTCCCGCAATTCCGCTGTCCTGCAATTCCGCAGCTGGAAAAACGGGAATTTAATCTACTTTAATGAGTTCGGCTCGAGAAAATGTTTCCCGCAATTCCGCAGCGGAACAACAGAAATTTAATCTGCGTTCAATCACTTTCATTCGAGAAAATGTTTCCCGCAATTCCGCTGTCCCACAATTCCGTAATTCCGCAGTGGAACAACGGAAATTTTATTTGAGAAAATGTTTCCCGCAATTCCGCTGTCCCGCAATTCCATAATTCCGCAGTGGAATAATGGAAACTCCATCTGCTTTCAATCAGTTCCGCTCGAGAAAATGTTTCCCGCAATTCTGTTGTCACGCAATTCCGCAGCGGAACAACGGAAGTTTAATCTGCTTTCAATCAGTTCCGCTCGAGAAAATGTTTCTCGCAATTCCGCAGCGGAGCAACGGAATTTATCAGTTTTCAATGGGAAACATTTCTCGTTTTTCCGCTGTCCCTTTTTTCTGTACTTTAGTCGCACCCGATAAGCCTAACCCAAACCTTATCCCTAAACGTAGCCCTAACCTAGCCCTAATCCAAACCTTAACCTAATACTAACCCTAACCTAACCCAAGCTAAGCTAACCTAACCCTAACCAAACGCTAACCTGACCCTAAGCTAAGCTGACCTAACCCTAAGCTAACGCTATCCTATCCCTAACCTAGCACTAACCCCTAACAGTGTTGCCAATTCTTCTCACAACAAATATACCAAATCTTGTCCAAAAATATACCAAATATATACCAAATTCATATTTGTGATAACACGTACAATTCAGCGCTGCCTTTTCAACCCATTTTTACTACTACAGTTTATTTCTTTTAGTAGCTTATTAACAGTTGAGTTGAGCAGGGCCATCAGAGAGATGCTGCAAGCTCAATTTCCACTTCTTTAACTTTAGCAGTGACAGATTTTGAACCAATAGAAAATTTAACCTTCCAACACCTGCAACTACTGCATTTTTATTCCTTTTGTGCATTATTAGGCGGATAGTATAATAGCTGCTTTTCGGTTTGCAATTTTCTTTTCGCACAGTTCGAAGGGATTCACAGCATCGGCAGAACACTGCTTTGCAAGCCAGAAATCATGTAAGCTCTATCAGTCACCCTTTGTTAAATCTTGGGCAGCTCTCATGTGCAGCAATCCCACCTTTGGATGCATTGGCTGACAAACATTGTATACCCAAAGCCAAGTTCAGCATTTTCAGAACTTCTCAGCTCTCTTCCAGTCTTATTTTCCGCTAACCCGCTTCCTTCCATCACTAAACTTTTGATATAGCTTTACCACATTACGTTTTCTCTGTTTCCACTTTGTAAGATAACAAATACATTGATTTAAACCCTCAACTAAACCTTCTGTCAAAAATATACCAAATATATACCAAGTTTTCCATATATACCAAATCAAAAATTTATATACCAAACACTTTGAAAATATACCAAAATTTTCAATTTTGGTAGATATATATATACCAGTTGGCAACACTGACCCCTAAACGTAACACCTAAGCCTAAAAAAAGTAAAGAAAAAAAAGAAAACGAAAGTCGGCAAGGAGAGAGCCGTAACGCCTAACCACCTACACCACGAGATCCACACCGTTTGAATGACAAACTGACCCTTTTATCAGGACAGGCGTATCCGTAGTCACTTCCTAAAGAAAAATTGGCAATCCAACAGAGATGATCACTATCCGGTTTGCCGGTTGGATATCCAGCAGGATAGTGAGTTTGCAACCGGATACGGATATCCAAAAACTACTTTCAGTTCATACGGGAACCGGATACGGACCCAGATATCCTAAACGCTTTTATCGATATTTCGAGGATTCAGACTTTTGGACAAAGTTGCACATTGCTCAATCATACATTTGTTATCTTCAGAAACATATTTTCAGCTTTCTGTGCCATGACTCCGAGTCTGTCTTAGAGGTGGCCGGAGTCATTTTTTCAGACTCCGACTCCGCTCCTGTTCCAAATATTTTTAATCCGGGTCCGGCAATTCTTCAAATTTGAGAATCTGGCTCCTGTTCAGACTCTGGCTGCAATCATCGATCCAACCGTAATTTCTCCATGTTTTACCTAAGAAATGACCGCACAGACTCCCGCAACTGCCGAAATGGAAAAGTGACTCCGGTTCCGGGTTCGGTTTTTCACAAATTTTGATCCGGGTCCGAAAGAAAAACGCAGAATCCTGCCGGAGTCGACTCCGGTGCTCCGGATCCGGTGCCATCTGGTCTGTCTGTGGTATAATCTCTGTACCGTACTGTAATCGCATTCGACCAATGACATGTAACGCATGATTACAAAGGGCTAATCCGTCACTAGTGTTGAACAAATCGGAGATTTTTGCAATCCTAATCCAGTCCAAAATTTACTTTGAATAATGCGGTCCGATCCTAATCCGGTAGACCTGTCCAAATATTTGAGCCAATCCGGTTTATATCCGAAAAACTCTGATTAAGCATTTTATTGCAGTGATCACTGCAGTTAGGATACCCATATCTGATGCGGTTGAGTTTTTTCAAAATCCAATCTGATCCGGTTCCGGATCTGAAGTGAAGAATCCGGTTGGATCGTGATCCGGAAACCGGATCATGTTCAACACTGCTCGTCAAGCTTCAAAACAGCTGGAAGGCGGCGTTGAATGGCTGGTCGATAGGCGGGCATTGGGTGAGGCTTATCGCTATGTAGTCCGTCGCATCAGATGTCACGCTTGACTGAAGTACAAAAAGTCAGAAGAAGCATGTGATAAATGACATTATAGATGTGTGGATCTGCCCAATCATAACACTCTCTTTTTGGTTAGTTTAAAGAGTAAAATGCAAAGGGCACGAATATTTGCGTCTTCTAATGTGGAAGGATTGAGGAATCATTCGGTTACTTTTTCCGTGAGCAAGACGGACTTTGCTTGTAGGCTATGACAAATTAGGCCTCAATATTACCCGTGCTGATAAACATCTGTCAAACATAGGCCTATATAACAAAGTGACCTAATTCACTTCAAAATATTGCTGGATTAAATACGCATGCACTTTCATCAATCACACAAGAACTACATGCAATTATAACTTTATTTGCAAGAACACAGGCTAGGCTTGGAATTCTGAAGATTAGCTAGAGTTTTTGGGCCAAGAGGGGCTGCCTGCAGTCTGCGACTTCTGTCCTGTACGACATGCTGTTATCCATCTTTGTGCAATTATTTCTTTCCAGAGAATAACTTTCAAAAACAGCTACCTATATTTGCAATAAGAATTTTTTGGATTATTTAGCACTGTTGATAGGCTTTTTGCATGAAACTTTTTTATTTTGTACTGCCATGTAAGTCAAGAGTTCAAGTTTGTCTCTAACATAAATGTAATAAAAAAGTTTAGAAAAGCATTTCAAATGCTAGGAAGTAAGCTTTGAAAAAATCAAGAAAACCCTTTTTTCTGATGCAAATAAATATCCCAAGTTGATTGAAAACAACATAAATAATTTTTGTCTAAAAGGCCACATGCAACAACAACATTAAATTATATTTTGGAGTTACAATAGTGGTTTTTGAAAATGCTTGCTAAAACTAATGAATATTATTGTAACAACTTTTTCATGTCTATAACAATATTTCGATCATGTGGGCTTTCTTTCGATAAAAACATTTCAGTGCTCTTTTTTGTTCAATTAACATTGCTTGTAATGTGGTCCTTGAGTCTGAATCAAATAAGCAATAAACAACGACTTCAATTTTTGCTCTCTCATGAACAAGTAAGTTTCATAATGCACTGTTGTAAAAATGGGTCGTTAAGCACTCAAATTGGTATGTTTAGGTGAATCGTCACAAAATTTTGCTGGTTCATGCCCTGGATCCATACCCAGAAAATCATAGCTTGCAGCTTGTGTCTTCCATATTCTTCATTTAAAAAGTTTTCTGGCAGAACAGTCTGTCTTTCACAATTTTGAATGCTACCACTGCACATAGTGTAACTCTAAGTTACAGTAAGCCTACATTAATGCAGCCTATAACGCGCAACCACCTAAGTTACATATGAGAAGCATGGCGAACAGTTTTTTGACGCATATACAAAAGTGAAAAATCACTCTATTGGATTGCACCTTAGTTGCTGAAAATCATGTAGCCTATCAAGATATTGTGCTAAATCGTTTAGGCTTCACAACTGATACAATTGTCCAAGTGAACCAATTGCTTAATCGCACACGCACGCCTGTTTTTTGCTTCGAAAGTCACGCACAGCACGTACTATGCTGTACATGCGTACTGCGTTGGCCTTCACAGGAAAGTCCTCATCTGCGACTTTTTTGTAGTCCATCGACCCGTGACATGCAGGTCCATGGACTAGTTGCAAGGCTAATCACAGCTTCTCGCCGCGTCTCTTTCTAATCATGCGTTACATGTCATTGTTACACCTATTAATCTGTTCAGTGGACACGCCGAGTTTATCAGCATGAATCTGTTCCTGGTGTGGCAAGATAGGCTTCTTTCAGTATGCATTTAGGACGTTATTTGCTGCGAACCTGGACTAACGCTAGCTAGTGCAGGCCTACTGTGATCTGTTTCTAGATTAGCTAGAGCACTCTAGCTCTTTTAATGTGGTCTGTGGTCTACACCAGGCCTTGCAGTCTTCACGCTTATTCTACAATCTACGTGAGCCTGCATTGACTGATTGTTGGATGATACCAGGCAAGATAGCTTTTTTCTTTCTTTAAACATGAGATGCAAAATTGTTGTTTTGTGACATTGACTTGCCAGAATGAATTTTTAGTCACCATTTCAATATAGGACATTATTTTTCTTTAAGCCAGTGTATTGTTTTGAATGCTGTTTTGGTTTGTAGACTAGCATTGCTATGTAGTTGGGTTTGGTTAAAGTGCAACAATGGGAAGCATTAGCCTAATAAATGTGTCAACCCATGGATGGTGTTAAGTCTAACCATTGTTACCAAAGAAATGGCTAATAAAAAGCTTGGTGTAGCAACAGAACCGTCACCAGAAAGTCTTCTAGGGGGGCTTTACATTGTGCAGTGGGGCTTGATATTCTGAAATTTGAACAAATATCACTGTTATATAGTGCTTCATACTTCAATTCGGGGGGGCTGGAGCTTTGTTTCGCAGGGGCTAAGCAAGTAAGTAGGTTTATTGGCGATAAGGAAGGTATTGCATTTTCATAGTAAACAGTCCGCCAGGACACCGAAAGCACCAGTACGGTTATCAAGTCAGGTGTCCCTAAACAAGCTAACATGAAAGACACATTTCAGTTATAACGCCATGCGAAAAAGATAACTACAGTAGCAACGCAATTGAAAGGGAATGTTTGCAGGATGATCCACAAAGTTGCGCGGGTGGTGCTAGGTCGAAACTGGTTTTTCTCGTCAGGGTGCACCAGTTTCGCAAGGAATTGAACTGGTCGAAGAAAGTTTAAACCCAGCCAAAATGAAACTCCGTCCGAGTTACCATAACCTTTTCGCATCCATGCAAACATCAGCTCAAAAGCAGCTTGTCTGGGGCAAGTTATACAGTAGCATCAAACTGGTTGGATGGCCAGACGATCATCTGGATGTTTGCTTAGAGATGGTACCACCACTGCTGAGTCGAAGGTGGTGATTGCTAAGCCACCAAAACCCCCACGTGGCGACAGGGCTGTGTGGCAAAACTTCAGCTTGCTTTTTATTGCAATTGACTCGGGAAAGTACTTCCATTAGGTGACGCGATATGTCAAAGTTGCAAGATATGTGAAACTTTCTGTTATAAGCATGACAGGGCCCGAAGTGGCACAATGCATTCAGGTAGTGTCTATTCTGCTTGATGAGGCAAAACCTGTCCTGGGACTATTTTGCCTTCATCTGAACACAATTGGTTGAAGTTGTCATGTGACAAGCACAATACACAGCAACAATTGGTTGGATTTAAGAGTTTATGGTAAGGGTTTAGGATCAGGGTTTATGGTCAAGGTTTAGTGTCAAGTTTTAGGTTTAAGGGTTCAGTGTTTAGAGTTAGGCCTAAAGTTCATTTAATGCAAACAAGAAGCTGCTAACTCACTGCTTGCCAGCCCTGAAACCACGACAACCATCATCCGTCCATGGGTCTGAGCTGTTACAGATGTCATGTTCAGCTAAGCAGGACATGCGTTCCAAACTTGTCATGTAAGTACTTCAGCCAATCTTGTTCAGCTAAAGGCAAAATAACTCCAGCAGTTAATTTGCCTAACAAGGCAAAATAAACACAGCAAAAAAATGCATGTTGTGCAACACAATACACTTTCAGATAGTTTTCGGATACGGATGGTATGATTTCAACCAAAATAGGAATCGGATACGGATATCATTTTTCAAAAACAGGATAGGATTGGATAGTGAAAATCCACTATCAGATCATTTCTGCAATCCAAACTGAATCATTGAATGGTGTAATTAGAGAAACTCCTATTTCTGCCATGAGATACTATATGCAAAGTTTCATCCATTCATATTTTTGCAGGCTAGATTAGCCTACTATAGTATCAAACGATTGGAACATTGCGTTTAGCTGGTATGTAGGATTTTCCCAGTAATTTTGGCTTGCATTAGTTTAACTACGTTAAATGGCAATTTCGTGCAATATTTTATTTGACTAATTTATCAATTCTCTGTAAAACTTGATTACCAATTCTCTGCAAAAGCAATATGATTAGTCTGTAACATACTGTCAGGCTGATATAACAGTGATGCCGATATTGGTTAAAATACAATCGTGTACATGTGTACAGTATCAGCAATAGGCCTACAGTATATCATGTAAGCTACTCCCATTTTCTTGTGTTTGATATATTGTGATGTCTTCTAGCTAAATGAAAAATTTAAATATCAATATAAAATCAGCAATACTCTCCCTTATACCTGTTGTTCAGCTCTGCAGTGGTAGACCATTTAAATATTTTCCATAAGCTCTGTTTTGGGAGGTAGCTTGTAGCTATTGACTTATTGTTGTGTTGATATGAAGTGTTACATTCAGTTAGTTTGCGACAAGAGCAGGAGCTGCTAACACAGGTGGCGGAACCAGGGGGGCGCATGATCCTATGACACTTTCATTTGTGGGGGGCTTGGCCCACCCACTTTTAAATCTCGAATTTTGCACAATTAGCACTGGGTCCATTGTTGAAGTGAATCGTTTAATGGAAAAAATGTTGGAGAATTTCGGCAGTTTTTTGTCCATATTATCGTAATATATTGTGTGTAATTTGCCAATGAATTTCGCAGGATTTTGTAATTGTTTAGCAGAATACACAGTGCACAGTGTGTCACCCTGCTATGGTTGCTTACCGCATTGTTGTTGCGCAATGTTGCAAAATGGTGTAATACAACACAATTTTTACAAATATGGTGTAATTTTACATGCTTGTGTACTTGAGCGTCGAAAGGATGTCATCCAGGCAGCACAAGTGGTTTTTCCAAAGGTTTTTCTTTGGGGGGGAAAAAGTGGTGAAATTTGGTTTTTACCAGTGATGTGCCCGAGTCATTTTTGTCGAGTCAAAGTCCTAAGCCCTCCGAGTCAGAGTCGAGTCATGGTCATCTAAATTTTTTCGAGTCAGAGTCGAATCACAAGAACTGTCCAGCCACTTCGAGTCATTGGTTTGCAAGCTTGAGTTATTGTCGAGTCAGATGAAATTTCACATTAAAGAACGGCAATAAAGAACGTTATTGCCGAATTGAAGTTATAAGCGAATTGAAATGCATGTAGAACAAGGTTCCGAAACTGGGATACATGTGCCCCTAGTGGTACATTTGCCTATCTGAAAGAGTACATTGAAGGTT
>Ga0210059_1008274_pt1 | contig 16465 bp, 5 predicted proteins | sample Ectturendosymbi2_FD_188042 | JGI IMG/M metagenome (GOLD analysis project Ga0210059, IMG submission 188042) | Ecteinascidia turbinata endosymbiont from Florida, USA - Sample 2 (SPAdes) (version 2) | ecosystem: Host-associated > Tunicates > Ascidians > Unclassified | place: Key West, Florida...
TTTTTTCTCTTAAACGCAATTGACGTTCTAATGCTTCTTGTCAGGTTCTAATTTCTTTTGTTAAAGTCGTGTTCGGATAATAAGCGTTTCGGATAATAGGCGTTCGGATAATCGGAGTTCTACTGTACTTTGATTTGATTTGCCTGCAATTATGCTGAACTTGACTAATATTGTAACATACAGGACCAATAGTTATGGTAGCACAAACAAACACTGCAAAATGTGTTGTACGGTTTGACTGTGTGTGAAAGACAATTTTATATGTACTTTGATTTGCCTGCAATTATGCTGAACTTGACTAATATTGTAATCTCAATCTGTTAACTGCTAACTTATGCATGAGAGACTGAGAGAACCAAATTTATCCCAAATGCATATAAATCCCCTCAGATAATGCAGTTAGGTTTGACATGTTGAAAATGAGACAAATACAAGCAATATAAAACAAATGTGCAAGAAAACGGTTAAAAATCAACTTGTTTCAAAACCACAAATACTGTTAGGTTTCTGAAAAAATGTTCTCAAGAAGCAGATATAATTTTGGTACTTCTGAGCATTTTGAGACCAAAATGAGCTTTGTAGCCTAAGTGTGTCAAAACTTATGTCAATTTTATTAAATTTGACCTTTTTGTGACCTTTGTCACGTGGTTGCACGGCTGTTGTTACGGTCAATCACCCAAAATCAGTTTAAAATATGTTTTTAGCTGATTTGCCAGGATTTAAAAACCCCCTTTTTTTGAATTTCAAAAAGAAGTTTTTTTTGGCCCACCCTGGTGTTCACTGTTGATATGCCTATAGACTTATGTTATTGCTTGATGCCCCACATATGATGCTGCTCGTGCAACGACTAGGTCAACAAACTACCAAACTACTTATTTCAACAGTTTCTCCACTTTTTTTCACTTAGTTTATCTTTCTTTAAACATTAGGCTTAACATTATACCTGAAAACTTGTCAGGACCGCAGTGCTTCTTGGTTGCCAACCAGCAACACTCTTTGTGGTCTTGGATAATGAAGTGTTACACAGTGCTTTGATTGCTACTGTACATCACCAGGCCTATATCTTGTGCTTTATAACCTTTGTTACGAACCATAGAGTTGAAAGTGCATCAAATGATTTGGGTCCAAAATGGCAAATAGCTTTCATTTTTGGTATCCAGAATTTTAGTATATTCTAACCTGCAGAAATCGCCCTCCTTGGAACTGAAGTTATCCCCCAAATCTGGTAAAATATAAAATGATCCATAACGCATAAAATCACCCCTAGAGAACAATTTTGCCCCCAACGAATACTACTGGGTTAGCATTTAGGGTTGGTGTTTAAGCTTGGTGGTGCTTAGGGCTACTGTTTAAGGTTGAGGTTTAGAATTAAGGCTTAGGGTTAGAAAAAATTAATCACGAATTTATTCCTTTAATCTAAGCCAGTGGTTCCCAACCGGGAAGGAATTCTTCCTCAAGAGAGGAATTTCCACTTTATTATTAAGTTACCTATTCATTGTGTTGTAATTCTTTTTTAAGTTGACATTGGCTCTTTCAATGACAGAAAACATATACATAGTCATATACAGACAATGTCATTAAGTACATCAAAACAACCACAATCAATGCACAGGGCACGGATTGACACATTACGTGTGTGTTATTGGCTCTTTCAATTACTTATCACTTTATATTTGTAAATTTTTAATGGATTATCACATGTTTTTGTTGACAAACTTTTGTGCCATTATTTGACAAATAGTACTTTCATTAATCAAGTTATTGTCATCAATAAAGACTATTGTTCCAAACTGTAGTTAGCCTACAAACCTTTAATTTTTAATGGACTATCACATATTTTTGTTGACAAACTTTTGTGCCATTATTTGACAAATAGTACATTCATTAATCAAGGTATTATCATCAATGAAGACCATTGTTCCAAATTGTAGTTAGCCTACAAACCTCTGGACATGGGAGGAACTGAAAGTTCCATAGGGGAGGAATGAAACGTTACAAAATGAGCAAAGAGAAGAATCCATCAAAAAGGTTAGGAACCACTGCTCTCTAAGCAATTGACATACAAGAATTGGTCAAAAATTTCACAAAAAGGTCATCAGCAATTTTGTTTGATACAGTTTTTCAGTCCTTCCAAGTGAAAACTAGATACGGGCGTCTTAGACACTGCCATAAATAGCTACGTGTAATTTCTATGTGCAAATGGTGGCCGTAATAATAACAGGCACAGGGTGAACCTATACTAATAGAGTGATCATGGAAATGATGTTCACATTATGCTAAGGTTTTCAATCTTGATGTTATGGTTTTATGTTTATGATTTTAATTTTTTAGGTTATTAGTAGGGCAACCAATTTTTTGACCTAAAAACTTAAAATTTTGACTTCATAATTTGCAAATTTTGACTTTGTTTGCAACTACAAAATATATCAGCCTTAGGTGTTGAGGTTAACCCAGAAGCATATTCATGCACTCTGTGCTTCGAAATTTTGAACTATTTAGTTGTTTAACTTTGGGGATGATATATTGGTAAGTACAAAAATAATTGCAGTAAAGTCAAACCTGAGAACATCATGAAGTTGAAACGTTGTATGCATAATGGATTGAGCATTTACCAAACCATGTACTGTAAGACCACATTTCTTGCCTCACCACGCCTATGCTACACACTATTCAATCGTTTAGTATTGGGCAAAACAGCATTATTACGTCAGAAGTAGCAACAAACTCACTATTACTACAGAATTGAAACTAAACTTACAAAAGCATATCAATATCTGTTGTTGTAGTTTCAATAAAGTATCGATGAATGGAAAAAAAACTGTAAGAAAACTTAGACCTGACGATAAATTGACATTTTTTAACCTAATAACTTGGGATTCCCTCTCATGGTATGACTGAGCCAAAATTTTGTGGGGAAACACTTCCCTATTTCCCTACAATTAGGGTTGCCCTTCAATCTTCTTTAATCGATTGAACTATGCTAGAATAGCTCCCCATTACGTATTTTCTTCTTTTGAGTTGATTTCGTTGCTTTTTAAACAAGAACTTTACACGATCACATTCACCAAGTTTAACATTAAGGGTATCAAAACCATTAAATCCTGAGCCTCAACTGCAACTAACATTTAACTATGCCTTTAGCAATGTGACCATGAATCGTGATCAGTCAAGTGTCATAACGTAACAGCTCAGCTTGCATAGTCATGATAGTCAAAAGCAAGGTTAGGTCACTTTGAGCACTTTTGGCTACATAGCCAATGCCTAAAAGTGATATCTACATCATGCTAACGTTTTTGGTTTTGATGTAGCCATAGCCACTTATTCAGCAGCTGACCTTAGGCACAGACATAGGCGCCACGTACAATAATGCAGGTGTGTGCCACGCTCTTGCAATTCTCAGGCCAAGTGTGGCACTCAGCTAATTTTTCAGTTTTTGATTGAGCAGTTCTTTGTTCACAAGACTAAGACATTATTCTGAAATTTATTAGAACTGTCATATTTTATGTCATGGATTTTTGCATTTCTGTAAAAATTTCAAACTCAACACATATGCTTAAGTGGCCATATCCACTCCAGCTACCAAAACACTGCCTTTTAAAAAAGTATGCGTTATTAAAAAAATATCATGAAAGGTCACACAAAAAAAAGCAGTACTACTACTAGGCTACATTTATTTAACATGGAGATTTTTTGAAGCAAATTGGTTAAGGAATGCTGCTACTCTCTCACACGCTCAAATGTATTTCAACGGATTTACAGGTCAGATGTTCATGTTAGCTGATACCAACCAAGGTTTAAGGTTTTAGGTTGTACACCACTACAATAAAATTAATCACTGTGACCCAACATCAAACATGAAATACTGTATAATACAGCAAGCCTATTGATTTAACTTTTATAAGTTTTAGGCATTATGTCATTGTATTTTCGCTGCAGGTTTTCACATCCAACTTGCCAACAAAGAACCGTCCCGGCAGAAACGACATTGACCACAAACACATAAGACTAGCAGTAGCAGGCTAGCATCGAACAAAATTATCATTAATTTTAAAGCAGGAGCACGTCAAATTTATAAAAGTAGGAAAACAACAATTTTGTGTCACTACAGTAGATCGACGTTAGGTTAAAGATTTTCATTACTGCATATGGACACATCGGTGGATGCACATCCAAAGCATTACCAACTCGATTGCGAAACCATACCACGCAGTTCATACGGTTCACGAAGGACCCGTCCTCACAAAGGCAAAACAAACAGATAAAACTCACACGCTTCACTTGCGAAAGTGACGTCATACAAAGAATTATAAAAATCAGCTGTTGCTTAGTCTCCAAACAGTCATGATAAAACAACAACGTGTGCCAGAGGTGAGGTTACGAAAGAGCCGAAGTGCCGGTGTGGACTCCGACAGGAGTCTAGGTTTTTGCCTTTTTGGCCAGAGTCGGTGTCAAGCCCAATTTCTGATTTCTGCGAAACTTCCGACCTGTTATATTGTTTGTCTGTTATTTTGATTCTCAGAATAAAGAAATAAAGCTTGGCAATTACTTTTCTGATGTGTGTTGTGTAAATTCAAACATTTTGGTTAGATGTCACGTACCCTCACAACAAGCTGTAGTACAGGAATAACTTGAACCACTGAAAATTTTTGGACTTAGTCTTTGACCTCAATTATTTTTATTTTTCTCACCCAAACTCGACATACTTACCTAAACACGAATCCCTAAGCCCTAATGATCAGTTTTCTCAGCGTATTTAATGCGTAGAATATTATGCTGTGCATGTGTACATGGCGTGAAGTCAGAATTTCGCAAGTAAAAAATTTCGCTTGACACCGGAACAGGAATTGGAGTTAGAATTTTGGATAAATACCGGACCCGGAAGAGGAGCAGGAGTGAAACTTTCAGTTTTTGCAGGGCACAGATGATAGCTTTCATTAAATCAAAATTTATCTGACTGACTAATTGTTAGGTTGATGTCATGGCTCTTTTCTCTTGGTTAAATTAGATAATAGGCAGTGCACTATTCAGTGTAGGCTGCTGAGGATTAGGGAGAGTGGCAGACTGGTGGCCTCTGTTCTACCTGGCGCATAGCCGATCCTCAACTGCTGTATCTCAGGAATATATTTCGATTTTTTGTAGTCACGTCAGTCACCGGGTGATTTACCTCTACACTGTATCTTGTTTCAAGCTCCTCACAGTGTTGATTGTGTGCTAACACCTACTCTGTAACACACTATGACTAACCATCTCTGTAATCTTGTGTTATTCGATGGTGCTTGGGATATGGACCACGGGACTGCGGCACATCATTACATAAAAAATAATTGTGTTTTCATTTATTCTAACATTCACGGAGAAATGGTTTCTTCATTGTGCGATGACTCTTTGTATTGTTTCTGATTATTAGCTGAGTCATATAAAACAATAAATCAACAGTGAGACTTGGTCTCGTCTCGAGACCCATTTTGGCGAGTATCGGTCTCGAAGGTTTCAGGTCTCGACTCGGTCTCGGTCACAAAGGCTACAGGTCTCGGTCACAAGCCTATTGTCTTGAGACTTTGAATATCGCAATAATATGGCTTGGTAAAACTTCTGTAATTCAACGAGCTTTTTCTCTGTTGTATTTGCACTTTGCATGTAAGAAACAACCAAAACAGGTCGGAAAAATGTCAGAAATTCGAAAAAGTTCAACTCACAGGAGGTGACAATTTTTTTTTAATATCGGAAAAATACACAAATTTTCAAATGTCGAGTCTCGGAATTTTTTGAGAAGTCTGGTCTCGAAGTTTTAACAATGTCTCAATCTCGAAGTTACGGTCTCGACTACATCAATGTAAATCAATCAACCAATAAGCAGTATTCACAATTTGCTATTTTCAGTGAAATGCGCAAGAGTATGGTTTAGTTATTTGTTGTTTCATATGACTCAGCTAATAAACAGAAACAATACAAAGAACCATCACGCAAAAAGGAAACCAAACCAATTTTCAGTGAACCTTAGAACAAATGAAAACACAATGGTAAGATAGCTGATCAATGCAAACCAAGAGTGTCACATATGATTGGTGAAGGCCCATGGCGGTTGTCTAGTCCAGTGATTTTCAACCGGTGTTCCGCGGAAAACTAGTGTTCCGTGAAAGATCGTTAGGTGTTCCGCAGGAAATTTGATAAGTTTGGCTAGTGTTCCATCGAACTCCGGTCGAAAATCACTAGTTTAACGCAATGAGCGTAAATATGTTTTCTTTCGTGAAAGTAATTAGTTTTAGGAGCAAACGAATAGGACTTTCTTGTTAATGTTAATAAATTAAAAGAGCCAAAACAGAACTTAACATCATAATTGTGATTATAAAATTTTGTTTGGTGTTCCCCAAAATTTTTTTATTGCATAAAGTGGTCCGTGATGCAAAAAAGGTTGAAAAACACTGATCTAGTCAACCAACCCCGTTAATCACTTTTTGCTGACTTTTGAAAAATAATAGTTGGAAAAAACACCTATCCTTATGAAATAAATTTACAGATGAAGAGAGCATGTTTGTGTACACAAAGGAATTGATCAAATTTAATTGAGGAAATTTGGTGTGGTCAAGAAAATGTTTGAAAAAAGCATGAAAATAAAAAGTAAAAAAATAAAAATTATGTGTGAGGTACAAAAGAAAATAAAAAAGAAAAGCTATGGAGTGCAATTTTATGCGGAAAAATGGGATGTGCACAGGAACGAACAAAAAACAAAAAGAAAAGATACATATTGACCAACAGAGTTACATGAGCCTAATTACTGGTACTCTCAGCATCTTGTTCCTGATAAGCAAAATGTTGCTAAAATACATAAGATTAACTATTTGTCCTTTTCACGTAAGAGGTGTTTCTCAGGTTTCCATTTGAAGGTAAAAGTGGTTGAAGACTTGATATGGTCTGGTATTGAAGACTAGAGTTTTGGACAAACAAATGTAAGGGAACATTTACCTGAAGAAGGGTTAATTCCAGGTAAAAACAAATTGTTAGAAGTGGAAAATCTTGTGGAGTGAAAATGAATAGAGCTGATTTTAAACAAAATAGTTGTCAAAATGGTTTTGAGGCAGTTGTTGTAATACGAGTGCATGAATTTGGCTACTGATAAAGTATAAGTTTGAGAAGGTATGAGATGCAGTGCTGGAAAGATTCCTCCAGAAATATCTGGTTAGTTGGTCTTGTCAATTTTACTGCTTTATTGTTGAGTTCAATGAGAGGCCGAATGGTTGCGTTTGAAGCACGTCCCCGACTGATGATTGAATAAGTACGTTAGGGATGGAATAATGGGTTAGGCTATAAGACAAGTTTCAACAGCGTATACATCTTCAATATGTATTTTCAAATTACAACAGCAGCAGTACGTTTTCAGCCAAGCCTGAAGAAATGCAATTCAGGCTATTCCTAAACATTCCATTATTATCTTGCAAATTCACAACATAAAGGAAATAATTTAATTGTGTGAATAAGGTGTATGAAGTGGTTTCAATTTAGCCTGTGCATGTTGTATTTGTGTACTTACTTGTGAATGAATTTTGTGCAAGGCTATGAACAACTAGTTACATTACATTTATGTGGTCAAGTCAGTGCAGCGTAGATAGATAGGGTGTAGTGTAGATAAGGGTTGCTGAAGGCTTATAAAACGTTACATAAAATTGCTTAAACATGCTGACGAAAGTTAATGAGTCATATTTCAATGCTTGCAATGTTACACTTGCCAATCCAAACCATAAAATTTTTCTATATCTTTTTTGTAGTGCACTTGTGCCCCTCTATTTTGAAAAAGGTTCCGCCACCCGTGAGTTGGAGTCGGATTTTTTATCCGCCGCTGGGAGTTCAACTGATTTATTTTTTGCATCGCACTCCTAAGTTGTGACAGCGCCGGATTTAGATGGTGGGGGGCCCGGGACCCAGGCGTGGTGGGAGGCCCCATGTGCGGATCGGATATAGAATCTTCAGGTAGGTGATGGCCGATGAAGTTACTAGTATTTCCACGGATCATGAATATTTATGACGTAATCTTGTGACGTCACATTTGTTAAGTCAAGTGTAATAAACTTTTTGATGCAACATGATATTTGACAATTATTAGCGATTTGTGAAAGTGTTGCAACACCAGTCACCAGAAGCGTCGCATTTCCTAATTTTGAAATTTTGCTTGAAAAAAGTTTCTGAGCGACCCAACGTTTTCATCACCTCTAAACGTCAGTCCTCGCTCACCAATAAATTTTACGACAGAAACCAAACGTTGCAGAACCGATTTCCAATATTGTTGGCATTGATTGACCTGACTAGCTAGCTCTGTATCAATTCTTCGTAGTGATTAATTACATCTGAGACTAAACGTAATCGTGGCATCTTTATGTTGCACTGATTGCTCGTGGCTCCTAAACGTGCTTCCAGTCGCAGATTCCTTTTCTAATAAGGAAATGCTCTCTTTCAGTCGTATCCGCGTACATCAGTCTACACGTGAAACAATAAACACAAGTTTGTGAAGGAGAAAAACGAAGCCAGCTTCTTTCAACGACTTCGGCGTAGTGGTTCTGGCGCCGAATAAAATTTGCGGTGCATTTCCGTGACGAGTTTCTGTCTTTTCTGTGTTGTGGAACATCATGTTTCAAAAATAACTTTTCGTTTTTCAACCATATTTCCGCATTTTTTCCGATATATTGGTAACCAGAGACCGACATCTTTGCTTCCAATGATAGCGTCAGACAACTCATCTATCATGTTTTTCGATGATACTTCGTGACGTTCTTCTGCTGCTGCACCGCTGGTTAAGCTAGGTCTATTGTTATCGTTACGTAGGCTACATCTAAGTCTGCAACAATTTGTTCTTCGATTTTCTGTCTTCTTACGGGTTCCTCAGAAATGTCTCCGCTGGATTTCACTGCCACTGCAAAATAGTAACCTGAATGTTTCTTGACTTAGCTGCAACTTCTTCCTCTCTGTTTTTTCCACTTTTGCTTTTTGATGTATTTTAGAACCACTTGAGTAAGCTCTACACTTGTAAAGGGGACGATCCCCTTTTATTTGTCCATGTTTATTTATTAATAGGCTCAATAGGACTGCCATATTTTCAGCGCAAAAAGGGAGGACGATTTACGACTGTCACTTACTTGAGTGTATTATCTACACTTAACAAGTCAAATACCTGATAGGCCTATATTGATTAGTTTTAAGCATTGAAGTAAAACGTTCAGTGTAGACAATGTTTCATTCAAAACACACAAAATCCCTATTTACTTAATCTCTTTAGGCCACGAATATTTGGCAGATTACTTAAATTTCCTAAAAATGTGAAATCGCCTTTTACATTTTATGAAACTGCTTGCATGAAAGATATTTTAAATTGCACACCAGCTTTAGACTAGAACAGCTAACCAAATGGTTTACAGAGCCAAAAATCATCTCACTGTCTTGACCAGGGCCGCACATTGAATGACATATTAATAAGGGCCGCACATTGAATGGCTTACTTTGATCTTAGCGAGCTAAATTGTATTGAAAGCGTTCGAATCCTAATTGCAATGGTAACAGACGTGGTAAAGTGACACTCAAGACCACCTCCATTAAAATTTCAAATTGAAGATTATGAAAATAAGGACAGTTTGTCAGTATGTCAGATATTTTCACTACAGCGAACACCTAAACCGGGCTGCACAAAACCTTCGACTGGGCCGCGGGCCACGGGTTGGACATAGCTGGACTAGAAACTGTTTCAACCAGGAAGGTTTCTCTTTCTTTTTGTTTTGTGGCTGCAACAAGGAAAAAACCATTCCATATTAGCATAAAGAGCCACAATGTTGGAGTAAAACTGTGCAATCTTTAACAGGTCTTGAAGCGTTTAATGGTATTGCAAGTTGCAAAATATTTTGCCCATCTATCATGTTCCATCATTTTACAATAAATTGCATTTGGTTGATGCTCTCTTTGCACGAACTCCAACGAGTTTTGGTATTGGTCAAACGGTTTACTGCAGCTTCATCAATAGAAACGTTTCTATCAAGCAGATACTACTCACATATTTCATCTTTTTCCTAATTAGTTGTTTGCAAACGGAAGAATCTAGTCAAAGCATTTAAATTCAGCAAATACAGTAAATTGGTCCATATAGCCAAATGTGAAACACAAGACTTGTACAATACGGGAACATCTGACATGAATGAATCACAGTCATGATCCTTGCCTTCGCTAAATTTTCTTAGTGCTGATTTAACTTGGCTTGATATGTACATCTGATTGCCTCTCTTGAACCTTGCCTTCACAGTGAAGAAACACGATACAACCTCAACAATTGATGCCTTTGACTTCTCGATATTCTGAACTTGCTCAATAAAAGCAACCACAAATGATTGTAAATGTCTTAATGTGAACAAAATTCGCTCAAAGATTAAAAAAAAACGTTTCTGAACAACAGCTGTCTTGTCCATGGACATGAAGTGTAATGAATTTGGAGCTGGGTACAATTGAACCATTCTTGGCAAGCTGCGATAAAGTGGTAGCCACATGGTTACGCTACGAGAAGTAAGTTTTTGGTACGCAATGTCCACAAAGTCTGAACAGTCTTTTCACTCTTCTTTGCGAACTGTGCAAATGCATCCACACGTAATTCACTCAGCTTAAAAATAATTTAGTCCTTTTCTGAAAAAGGGGTACTTCATACTTCTGTCATATTTCTTCATTTTTCAGCATTGGTTGTTCAGGGGTGCGAAAATTTCTGTGAATGTTAGTAGCACGAAGAAAATTTTAGTAGCGCCTATAAGCTTGCCATACAGCATTCATCTGCATAAAATATAAAATGCAAAAAACGTTTGCGCGCTCCAAGTTTTTGTTCAAGTGGCGCGAGTGCGCGACCGCATTTTTGCACCCCTGGATTCGCAATAATTACTAGAAACTACTACACCATACAATACATTGATCACCGTTCATCAGAAAAGCTACTCCAGCACCTCTGATGGAGTCAGCAGTCCACACCCTCATGCCAAGGTCATTGGCATACTGAAAAAGGATTTACCACTGTTATGTAACGAATGTGAAAGCATTCCCGCCTTTCTACCCGAGAATTAACTCAACCAAAACATAGATCAATTAGACAACTCGCAGGCCCTTCCATAAACTAAGCTACGCCATCATCTCATACCTTGTTGCAGTAGAGTAGGAACAGCTTTCTGTATGCAAAAACAATATATCATAGCCAGTGACGTAACTGACGGGAGGCAGACGGGCTAAATGCCCCTCCTGACAATCTAAATGTGAAAACGGACAGCTACCTTAAGTGATATTTCGGTTTTGGTATTCGTTTGGTTTTCAGTAGTTTGTTCCTTTTTGCGTTTGTCGGATTATTTTCGGGTGATTTAGGGTTTAAACGTAGATATCCACATCCGGATTCACTATCATTTCTCAAGTTTTTTTTCCGAGTGTTGGCTAGTGGGCCCTGTGCAATGGCCAGTGGGCCCCTTTTAGCTACGTTTTCCACGCTGACTCAAAGCTCTAGTTACACCACTGATTATATCCATGGGCACAATTTTGTTGTAAAATGTGGAGGGGATCAGTGGTGTGTTTAAGGGGAGGCGAGCGAGACACTTGCCCCGGCCCCCCTTTTTTGGGGGCCCCCCTTGAGGTGTTACGCACATAAATTTTCCTTATTTTTGGTGAAAAACGCGTTATTCACTCATATAATGTGCTACAAAGCAGATCATCAGCAAGTACTCTACTTTCAAAGGGCCCACCTACAGAAATTGTAATGTGGAGGTACTTTGCTTTCAAAGGGGCCCCCGACAGCAACTGTAATTTGAACATAATTTGCTTTCAAAGGAGCCCCCAACAGCAATTGAAATGTGTATATACTCTGCTGTCAAACTTCATTGAACATGCCCTTAAAAAACTGTAGTGTGTAAGTACTCTGCTTTCAAAGGGTCGCCGCAACAGCAACTGTAATGTGTAAGTACCTTGTTTTCACAGGGGCTCCCAACAGCAATTGTAATGTGTAAGTATATTGATTTCAAAGGGGCCACCAACAGTAACTGTGATGTAAAAATCCTTGCTTTCAAAGGGCCTCCAACAGCAATTTTAATGTGTAAGTACTATGTTTTCAAAAGGGCCCCAGCAGTAATTGTAATGTGTATTATGCTTTCAAAGGGACCCCAAACAGCAATTGTAATGTGTAAGTACTATGCTTTGAAAGAGGCCCCAACAGCTAGTAATGTGTAAGTGTCTTGCTTTCAAAGGGGCCCAAACAGCAACTTTAATGTGTAAGTAGCCCACTATGCTTTCAAAGGGGCTTCACCACCATCTCTAATGTGTAAATAAAGAAAAGCTTCAAGCCAACTTCTATTGGCCTACCTAAAAAATTGTGGGTTCAAATTTCTTCCAAAAAGTTCTGAAAAGACCCTATCAAATGAGAGCAAATATTTATACCAAATGATAACTTTTTATACCAAATGATAATTTTTGATACCAAATGATGATTTTTAGAGATTGGAGTGTTTAGTTTATTGATAATTTTTTGAAAATGTCACAGTTTAACAGAAAATATCCAAGTGGAGCAGAAAAAAAGGAAAAAGTAAGAAAGCATAAACGTTGATGAAAAATGTAAAGGTCTCCTGGACAGATTTGTTGTTGTAGCAAGTAGCACTGCTGAGCCTACAAAGGAAAGTGCAGGTTCAAGCACCCAAGTTGTTAACAGTAGCTATGTCTGTCTAGTGCATAATCAGATGTGCCATACACAAAAACTCAAGTCTTGCAAAAATAAGGTTGAAAAATACATGCTTTAGAACATTCATATTTTTATCAAAGGATTTCTTTTTTATGTCTCTGAAATGAAAAGGTTAGACAAATTTCTCATTTCTTCTGATGTTGTACCTTAGTAAACATTTGCATCAGAAAATAAGACAACATGCGATTGTTATAGCAGTGACCATACTACATCTTTGAATTTATAGAATATTATCTTTTCAGTTTACAAAGTAATTTTGTATTATTGCTGTTGTGCTGCAAAGAGTGCTAATAAGCAAGGCTACATTCATGCTTCTTATCAAGCATCAGAAATGGCATTTTTGAGTATAGTGAGTACTCATTTTTTCTACAGATATTTCAGGTATTTTAGGTGGTTTGAATTTAGCTCATGCTTGAAGTCACAGGTTACTTGAAGCTCGACTAGTAAGTGTTTGGTTTGAGGAAGACTTGCTAGGTGATGTTAAAGTTCTTTTGCCAGGTCCAAGCCAGTAAAAGGCCAGGTCCAAGTCAGTTTTTTCTTAGCACAGATTTAATCAAAATTGTGTAGGTTACTTGCTAGAAGTGTTTGCGATGAGGTATATGATGAATTATTTCCTGCTTTTGCACATTTTTCAAACATCTGTGTCAATGCAAGATGAGGGCAGCCTTGACTCATCCAGCCTCAAAGCTTTCTAAAACAAGTCTCAGGTTGGATGATTTGTATGCTATGTTCTTGTAGTTAAAAGGATAATATTTAAAACAAATTTAGTGTTTTGAATCTTCTTGGTTGTTGTTTATGGTTTCATTTATTCCCATGAACGTGAACAAATTCAGGATAACAAATACCAAGATTTTATCAAAAGGGGAAAGTGTAAAATTTTCAAAGGGGTAAAAGTTGTGGTGTATTGATGGTGAATGCAGGGAAATGGGGCGTGAAATAAACAAATGGGGCGATGCCAACTTGCTAATACCTAACTTTTTTGTGTGACAGCCTTTTCTTCCCATTTTTCAGTGTTGTCAAAATTTTGTATCATGAACACCCTTTTCCATTTTCTCCTGCTATGTCAGCCATGCCATAGTCTCAGGAATGTAGGCCTATCCTTCGATGGCCGTATCTTAGGCTTGATAAAAAGTGCTTATCACGGTTGGCTGAGAATGATGACGTCATCAGAGGGGCCTTTTTTCAGTCTTGCCTCGGGCCCCCCAACCTTAAACCCACCACTGGAGGGGACAGTTTGGTGTGAAATCAATGAAGTCATCGGGTCGATGCAGAAGTAAAGTTTTGTAAATACAGATTTCCAATTTTGTTTGTAGAGATGTTGTAAAAGCAAGACTAATCACGCTAATACATCACTTGGGTTTTATCAGAACTGTCAGTTGGAGTACACAATATGCTGAATCGCATTGGTCGCACGTGCATACCTTATAGTGGAAAACATCAGTTTTCATGCATTTTATAAGAGATGTGGTTTACAGCGCGATTTGAAGTCTTTTTCAAGTTGCTTAAAGTTACAAAGATAATAAATATTTTTCTTGCACATTTCCGCTCTTTGCAAAAGCTAAAAATTTTTGCAATGCTACTGCGCACCATGCCTGCAGCCCCACTCCAACCAAAATCTCCACTGACATCCTCTTACCAGGTGGTGGATGCATCCTTTCAATCTCCCCTTGTTGGCCCCTGCATACATACCCATCTAGCCTACAATGTAATTTCTGCATACCTGGTCGTTTGGTGGCTGCTGTCTTGTGACTTTTTTATGTGATACAAGTCAGCTCAGTCTTTCCCCAATCAATTTTTCAGGTTGAACATCAGATTTTAATGGATGGAATTGATGTCAAAAATTTAATTCTAAGAATTCTACTTGCATAACGGCATGAAAATAGATTTGAGATTAAACAGCAATAAAAACGCACAACGGTGAATTGGTCAAAATGTACAAATTCACCTGATCAACACGAAAAGAATATCCAGCAAAACTAGGTGTGATCGGGTATTAAGTTTTGGGGGGAAATACATTTTTACGGAGACAAGATTTTAGTTTGGTTATATGTGTAACACAAATTTTTCTAGGCACAATAAAATTGGGGAGCTCTGCCCTCGAATGCCGCCCTTGGATGTGGGCCTGCCTGTAAAACAAAAGTTTCGCACTTGGATGAAATATTGCTGCATTATGTTTTTGGTTAAACTCAAGTAAATCAGATGACTTCCGAACCAATGCATTCAGCACAAGCACAAAGTGTAAGAGTCACGAAAAAATATAGTTTGGTTTTGTGGGTCACCATTGTCGCGACATTACAAGTGATGATAAATGTGTATTTTCTCTTTGATTCCCAGTCAAGTCCTTATGTTTTGAGCTATAGATCAATATATACTGTAGCTAGGTAAATAGTTCTCCAACGTTTTGATTGAAATCCTATTTACTAATGGTTGAAGAAGGCTTTTGCAAAACTGCCAATCCTAAAACTAAGTCTCCACAATGGTGCTGCTTTTGTCTTCGTTCGGCAAAAGCTTTGCAGATATTTGCCTGAAAATGTAACTTTCTAACATTATATACACTTAAGTTTACCAGACGTCCTGTTTTAACCAGGACAGAGCCAGTTTAAAGGCTTTGTCCTGGCGTCCTGGTTGGTCGACCAAAAAGTCCCGGTTAGGCATTCAGTCAGGTAGCATAACCCTACAGCAGCGGTGCGCTTGAGAAAAATGTTATGAAAAGCGCAGTGTTTCAGGTGAGGGGGTGCAAATTGCCATTGCTGTTAGGGGGTAATTTGGGATGGCGGTGTAGCGCGGACGCGGACAGGGTAATGTACAACAAACGCGGGCGCGATGAGGACAGCGGATAGAAGCTGCTGATGCGGTGCAGACAACGGGCACAAATTTTCTGTCTGCGCCATCTCTAGTATGAACACACACACTCTGCAGAACGCAGGTTGATAAAAACAGACAAAACAGAACGTAGTACACGGCATTGAAGCCGGCGGAACCACAGGGTTGCAGACACTTTTTGCAACTGCATTGAAGACAGAACCATAGGGTTACAGACACATTCTTAACACTACTGTTAGCTCACATGTAACCCTTGTTACAGCACTACTGCGGAGTAGGGCGCTAATTCCTAAATTGGTCGAGTCTAGGTAAAATGCGAAAGCGTTGTGGCTTGACACGCCATCGATCAAACGGACACTGCAAAGTTCGATCACTCATTCACAGAGTAAAATGCGATTATAGTGTTCAAAAAATAGTGACGAGAACACACAATCTGACTGCATCAAAGCACGTAACCATACGTTTTTAGATTTTCTGCATCTTTCGAGAAACAGGTATGTGTATTTTCGTAGCAGAGCCTCAAAGGTAAGAATGTTACAATGAACATGGTGGCTACTAACACTCACTCTCCAGGGCTGGTTGTATAGAGCTCTGCAACCAAAATTATATGCCACCCTTAATCTCTGCATGCATGACTTCCTGAAATTACACTATAATTGAGATGCACAGATGGGCGTACAAAAGGAACGAAAAAGTACGTTTTTAACTGCATTTGAACAACGGGAAAGAGGCTCGCCGCTTGTTTGCTGCACAATATTGATATCGCAGTTGTCTCTGAATCAGAACCGTCGCAGAGAGTCGTCAATAGGGGAGCTTTGCATTTGTGCGGGGGGGCTTTACGTTCGTGCAAGGAGGGCTGGACATACAAATTTGACAAAAATTCCACTGATTCATAGTGTTTCATATTTCAATTTGGGG
>Ga0210059_1008275_pt1 | contig 16465 bp, 10 predicted proteins | sample Ectturendosymbi2_FD_188042 | JGI IMG/M metagenome (GOLD analysis project Ga0210059, IMG submission 188042) | Ecteinascidia turbinata endosymbiont from Florida, USA - Sample 2 (SPAdes) (version 2) | ecosystem: Host-associated > Tunicates > Ascidians > Unclassified | place: Key West, Florida...
GCCCCCCCACTTGAAATCGGTGTCCCCCCATTTCACGTTTGGCCCACCGGTTGCGGCATACATCCAACACTGCATTTTAAAAATGTGGCCCCCCCTTTTGGCTTTTGGCCCCTCCTTTTGTTTTTTGGCCCCCCTGCTGTTAAATCCTGGCGACGGGCCTGAGCCTACTGTGCGTTGCATCACATACCAAAATTGATTTAACATTCCTTGAGATTGTACCCAGTGTCAACAGCAAATTCTAGGTAATTCCACGTGTACCATGCATGGCCAAGCGCGTGGTGCATGACGGTTGCGGTTGTAGATAATTTTTCTCCGTTTCCGAAGTGAGCTTTTCATAAACGTCTATGAAGTCGTTTTTCCTGGGCCTCAACAATGCCAACCCGTTTTTCAACTGCAATCCCATTTTATGCACGAACGACGAATGACGTCCAGGACCTGGCCAGTTGTTTTGTCGCCGAGAAGCTATAACCGCAGCAATTGTCCTCTCGTCAATCCAATGAAACTTCTTCGCTGGCCTGGACTAAATCCTGCTTTCGTGATTTTGAAACAAAGCACATTAAGCTGTGACAAGCAGTGCTTTTTTGCGCAACTCGTGCAGGTTGTATGTTGCCAAAAACCGTTCAAATTAGAATCAAGCTCTAATTCAAGCTCTATCACACCAGTAGAGCTCTATCACACCAGTAGAGCAAAGTTTGCACCAAGCTCTAATTGCTTTATAAATACAGCCAGATTAAAATCTGCTCCTAATCATGTTCAAAATATACCAAACAGCCGTCATTCACTTCAATAATATAAAAACTGCCTTTTTAATTTCCCTACAGGAGAAAAAGAACTCTTGCAAACGATGAATATAAACCTGCAGCGGTTACTTTCCGAAACGATTTTTTCATGCTATTTTGATTTTAGGTCCGCAATATTGGCGCAGAGAACTGATTAACTTTGAAAAACGTGTGGTTTTGTATAGTTTTAGTAATAGTCAAACCAGCTCAAAAATGCCATCCACTTCCTTCTGTAAACGCTGTCAAAAGTTTAAAATATCCAACTGGGCGGGAAAACTGCCACTCTGGCAAGTCTACTGCACCTGTGCAGTGGCTGGTTTGCCAGTGTGAAGGCTGTGCGACTGCGAAACAGTCTGCCCTAATTTCACTTTTGGTAAGAATCTTTCACGTTCATCCACCAAATCTTCCTCAACCAAACGCGAATTTACACAGCAATGCACAGTACGAACTCATGCCGCTGAATCCAGTTTCTACATTTTTGAAAACTGAATTCCAGTTTTTAAAGTGTTTGCATGAATCGAAATAAGACGGTTGTATCCTGCCATAGCAATGTTGTCACAATGGTAACTATTGTAAATGTATGATTACCAGCAAAGACAGCTGGATTTTAAAAGCGTAAGGAGGAATCATGCATTGGGAAAAATAATTCTTTCCTATTTTTATCAAGTAATAGAGCCAACCACGTCTAGAAAGTTTTGATAATTATTAGGCATTTACCTCCTTGTCTCAAACAGCTTTAATTCATTCCTGTAAGCAAATATCTGAAACAAAACGTCAATAACAGACAGCACTGTCACTGTGTTTAGCACTACATAGGTAAAAATCGCTTTGTGGCTGCTTTAATACTTGTCACAAAAATGGGTTTACAGATTAAATTTACTGGGGAGTGTATACAAAATGCTACCGCTCTTTCTATTTTGCGCTTTCGTGTTTGGGAAATAATTTAGATTTTGGAAAAAATTAAACAATCAGCGCGGAGTAACAGATTTCAGAAGTTGAGTAATCAAAAGCTGATCAAGCAGTGAGAGATCAACCACAAAAATGGTCTAGTTCATTTTGAAAGAGGTTTATCTGCTTCTAATAAATATTGTATGCAGAATACTTCTCTTCAAAAACTCGGCGCTTAACGTAACAATAAGGATCAGTGGAATAGCATTTGTAAAACGGACTTTCTTAACGTTCCTTGTGTATAGTAAGTGTTACAGCACATTGTTTCCGAGCCAAGTTATCCAAATTTTGACACTGGTCTGAACCTGAGGTATGCATGAGGTCGACAGAAGAACTTGTTTCTAGTTTTGAACAAAATGATTACGTGACAGGCGCGCAACCAGGGGGGGAATTTGGGGCATTTCCCCCCCGAAATTTTCAAAACATTGTATAGCAATTTTGGCATTTGCGGAAACTTTCCAATAACAAAGTTGAAATTTTTTATTCTAATCATTTTCAAGAAAAGTCTTATTGGAATTTGACTTTGTCTTACTTATCTCCTTACAAGATATATTTTGAGACAGGCCATCTGATCAAAAATTTCGTAAATGATTGGTATTAATCACAAATATGTTGGAATTGGGAGATGGTTTATAATGTTGGCAGCCTATTTCTAAGACATTTTTATCCTTTTGTTCGTGTAACACTGAAATGCAGTATGTGTACGCTTTGATTTTGTTTCTTGATATCTTCTGAGGAAGAGAGTTTGCATACACTTTTGAAACGTTAACAATAAATACTGCATTGCTATCACACCAGTGGAGCAGTTTGCACCCAACAACCCAACAGACTATGCCTAGTGACAGAAACATCATACTCGTATGTTCACATTGTGTTAGCTTTACGTTTGCCTGGGGTTACTGTAGGCTACTATTTAGGCATTTTTGCATCTTATGTTCAGTGCTTAACCGTTGCTGGGGTTTCACAGCCAAGCTCTAACGTTGCAAGGGAAATTCGAATTTCACAAGAGCCTCAAAATTATTAGGTGTTTAGGTAGTCCTGGAAAAAGTGGCTAGGCCCACCCACATCTGGTGGCGAGCCTGCCCCAACCATTCGTAATAAAGTTAAAGTTGCGTTCCTTTTAAGAGTATTTCAGTTGGCAGACGGAGTCTCGTACCTACCATTAAAACAATAGCATCAGTGATTAAATATATCCTGACATTCAGTCCAGTCTCTTGTATCTGACATTCTGGCAGCTTCACCAGTTGCAATGTCGTCAGCAGAAATTATGTCACAGCAAATATATTCAACTAAAGTTTCAAAAATATTGATAAACGACTTGATGAGATTGCTAAAACAAGACGAAAGGGTTTACTAGTAGCCTATACATCTGCCACGCTAAAGCCATGACTGCACTAGTTGAATGCGGGACCAGGCGTTTGTATTAGGCTACTAATTTTTACTCTGTTATGATCGTTCAGTCTTCATCTTGATTAAAATCAGGCCCGTAACCAGGTTGGGACACCAGAGGGGGCGAAGAGTTGTCTGGGAGGGGCCCAAATTTTTAAGCTATGTCCAACACAATTTTTCAAAGGGGCGAAAAAATTTTAAGGGGTGCTTTGACCTCTGAGACCTCCTGCGCGTTTAGATGGGGGACACGGGGGACGTGTCCCTCTACTGTTTTCAGACGGTGGGGATATAATATACCATGACCCACACATTTTTGTTCTTTATGTTTTATATTTGAAGAGGTTTCAAAATAAAAGTGACATTTGTCACGTTTTGTGTGAAGAGCTTTTCATCAGGCCAGGGGGGCAAAATTTAGCTAAAGGTGGCCCACTGGCCACCGTAGGAATGGCACTAGCCAATATTCCGAAAAAATTAAGAAATGATAGTGAATCCGGAAGTCGTGGAAGTCTATAACAGCTTAAAAACAAAGCACACCGAAAAGCGCAAAAAAACAACCTACTGAATAGCAAAAGAATACTAAATTTCAAAATGTCAGCTAGAAGGAGCCCAGTTTTTACATTTAGCTTGCCAAGGGAGGCGGCTCGTCCCTGCCCCACGTCAGTTACGCCACTGTTTTTTCATGTTAGATGTTGCACATAGCCAAGCGGATGTTGAAACAGAGTTTGGTGTGGTATCACTGATTCTGATATTTTTATAAATATTAGCTTCGATAAAATGATTTTCTAGAGATCGCGAAAGATTGTTTAACTGCATCTTTCCGACATTTTACTTTGTGTGTTGTCTCGAGACAATAAGAGTGTAACAGCTGCACGTGTGAGAGATCACAGTACAACAATGATTTATTTCGTGCAGAAATGCAGCTGGTTTTGCTCCAACGTTGGTTGTCACGTATTCAGAAAACAGAGAAAAATTTAAAGGTGCAAGTTTATAATATAAATATTAAAAAGTTGCATTTTCACGCAAATCTCGGCGAAGTGTTTGCCGAAGACAAAAAGCAGCACTATTGTGGGGATTTAGGATGGGCAGATTTGCTGTTCATGAAGTCTAGCAGAATTATTATTTTATATGTGTGCAGACAAGCTATTTTTTGATTAACAGAAGTGTCAATTTAATAGCTTATCAACATTTAATTGTCGGCTAATCTTGAATGTTGACATTACTTATTGCCACGTTCATGATTTTTACTTGTAAGAGCAGATGCCGTTTGGTGTGGTCACGCTGTACGTTTGTAAAAGTGTGGAATGCTGATCATGTTGCTGAAATATACATGTAGACCGTGTCCAGTAACAAATTTAAGTATATTGTTTTGTAAATCATCTATAAGGACAAACTGTGATTAGTGTTGCTTTCAAAACATCTCTAAAAAACAAGATTGGGAACCTGTATTTATAAAACTGTACTTCTGAATCGACCCGATGACTATATTGATGTCGCACCAAGCCCCCCCACCATTTTACAACAAAATTGCGCCCATACCTGCACCCCCCTAATTACGGGCCTGATTAAAAATAAAAAGTTCTCATTTTCGGAAATGTTGCGAAGAGAACTTTATCTGTGACCGCTTGCGAAAAAGTTGTATCACGGATGAACAAACACGATGACGTCATCGAATGAACGTGTATGAAAATTTCCCCCCCCCGAAATGAAGAGCTGGTTGCGCCCCTGTTACGTGATATTTCTAAAAGCCTATAAAAGCTTTTGGATTCTTCCTTCAGTACATTCACAAGTAACTATAGTCTCAACAAAAATGACGTAGTTAAAACAATCAACAAATGTTTCAACAGGAAGTCGATTTCACGTAACTCTACACACCTCAGTCCTGAAATCTTGAGTTGGTGAAACGTTGAAGGATCTCTTGCACAGGTTTTCCACCTCTGTTTAGAACTAGGAAGCTGCTATTCGACATGCTTCTAATCCTGGCCTTAGTTCGGAACACATACGTCAAAGCAATGGGCGTAACCAAGGGGGCATGCCCCCCCTTAAATGTTAGAATATCTAGTCATTTTGTGCTTAGAGAGGAGTTATCCGCCTGTTGTTCGCCTAAAATAAAAATTTCTGGACCTCCAAATTTTTCCCCAAAAAAATTTTGGGCTGGCTACGCCACTGCGTCAAAGAAAGTGCAGGTGTGGAACTTTCGAGCTGTTTTCGACAAAACTCAATCACTCGACGATGTTCATATAAACGTAGAAATTTATTCACGATCGGCAGTGGCGTCAGGATCTGCAGCATCTTGCCAGTCTACCACCGAAACAGAAGTGCAAAGCCAGTCGGAAAGCTTGCCTGTAAAGCAACGCCGGTGCCCTTTTCGGAGGCAAACGACATGTGCACTAAGATTGTCCGTGCTAAGAATCTAACATATTTTGTGGACGATGTTCGCAAACCAAAAATCATTATATGCTGGCTACCTTTGATGAGTATTCGCGTTTCCCGTTTGTTTTTCCTTGCCTCAGTACCGATGCTCAAACTGTGATTTAATTAATATTCAAATCAGTTATTTGCATTACTTGGAATGCTTGCTTACGTATACTCCGATAGAGGTTCAGCTTTTAGCCCACGATCGCGTTTCGTACTCACATCATCGTGGAATTGGATGTAAAAATTATTTTGGAAATACCTAATCTGATCGATACAACGAAATCAAATGGTCAGTCAACATACTCTGTAAATTCGTAGCCTCCACGTTTCGCAGTGAGAATTGATGCTGCCGGGTGCGCTCTGTTCACGGCTTTACACAACCGCGAACCAAACGCCTGATGAACGGTCATTTATGCGCAAGCGCCGTTCATCGTTTTGTGTATCGGCGACGAGTTGGTTCAGATTCCCATGCCGCGTGTACTTACGACGCCACGCTTTAACCTAAGTATGACCTCATGGTTGAAGGAGTCGAACTTGTGCAAGCCAAGCCATAAAATGCCCGTGTGCGTTTCTGTGCCGGTGGAGAATCTACTGAGCCGTTGCATGATATTGCACCTTCGCGACAAGCAGCCGCTTCATCACCCGTTGACCAAATTAGATCTTATAACCCTGTAAATGTAAATGAAGCGAACACCGACGCTCATCACTTGTCCGATGCAAGTTCTCCGCGCAATCATCGGCGCTGTGACGATATCGCAAACGACAGCGAGGAGTGCCATGAGACTTCTCGTGTCGAAGCACCCGCTCCGCGCTTGTCGAACGATGATGTCTTGCGTGGAGTGCGAAGGTCAAAAAGTCAAAGAACAGCTGTCGATAGATACGGTGTTGTGCCCTGTATGTCATTTTTGTGGTGCCTTTTATCCGGGTATCTCTTTTTCATGCAAAGCATGTCGTTAGTTGTTTTCGTGTAAGCGGGAAGAATGTGGTATTCTGACCTTGGACATTTGTTGAGTGCTTCGTGCACGCTGCTTATTTCACCGGATTTTCTGAAGTACGCGCTTTTGTGTTTGAGCCTGTCGTTAATTGGGCGATCGTCACTGTCATTTGGGCGATCCTCATTGTCATTTGGGCGATCGTCATTGTCATCTGGGCGATCGTCATTGTCATTCGCTGGGTTGTGGAGGGTACTAGCATTGATTTCTTCAGTATAATAAAGTCTAACAGGGCCCTAAGGGTAATGCTCATACTTTAACGTTGCAGGGAACTTGCGTAGGGTTAACGTTAAAACATCAATCGCCAGCTTGCTGTGAGACGGAAAACTAAACACTTTTTATCTAAAAAGCGGAAAACATACCAAGTAGGCGCCATGTTCCTCCCTGTCTGTCCACGTGCAGGACGCGAAGAATTTGCAAAAAACGTATTCCCCTTAAGAATACAAAAATGAAAAACTTGATCAAAAAACATAACTTCGCAATAAAGTTGGAATAGTTATTTTTATTTCATATTTATCCGAGAAAGGAAATGTTGAACTGAAAGCTGCCTGCATAGCAAATTACATGTTGTTCAACAGATAATTATTACTCGCTTTACAACGTTTAAGCATCGACAGTAGTCATACTGTAGATTTAACAGCGACATACTAAAGAAAACAGAACACAATTACCTGACAGCTGACGCTGCGAAAATGTTGCCATTGGTCCCTACGACCAAAATGGTGGAGGCGATAATTACAAGTAGATCTGAGAACATTGAGAGTGTCATTGGAAATCGATCGTTCATGCTTTCAAAGCAGTTTATCGCATTAACGATCGTTGATTTTGTTGCCACGTTATGTATTGTATTGAGATTTGGTAAAAACACTGACGTCGCCAGAACTGTTTTCAAACGAAAGATGCTTTTTCAAAAATTGACTCAAAATTGATTACTTGATAGTGTACAGTTCAAACCTCACTGGTTTGTTAATGATTACGTGCCTTACCACACCAAAACTTTATGGAAAGGCACAAACATTTTGCGCAACAAAGAAACTTTTTGTCCAACGCACATTTTTCACTAAGCCACCAACAATTAACTTTTTTTAAATGTTGCTTGCTGATGTTAAAAACTCTGAACGAAGAAAGTTAACGGTCATCCACATACGTTTTCAAAGTTTAAAATATCCTGTCACGTGTCGCAAAGCAAATTATCATGCTGCTCATTCACTGTGCTTTTTCTCACTCCAAAATATTTATTCAACAAATTTGTTTTTTCCGAAACTGCGATTTCCAAGTATTTTAAGGGGTAACTTCCATCACAGTTTGCTATGAATATGAACCAGTTTCAGATTCTGGAAAATTGATAAAGCCCAAAGAAGAGATATAGTTTATGGTTTTCTAATCGCTTGTGTAATACAGAGGCCGAAAAACGTTTGAGAAACGGTCAAGTGTTCTCGACTAACTAAAAATCATTTGTGATTTTCCGTATTTGCTGAAGAATAAAAAAACGCAAAGAGAACACTGGCAGCAAAGCAGTTCAGAGAAAACTTTTAGTATTGCTTCACTCACCGACTATGCAGATTGGTCTCAACATGAACTTTAATCTTCCCATACAACCGCGATATCTGTCGATGCAGCCGACTGACCATAAACGGCTGCAGTATTCCAAGGTGAAGACGATTACAGAAACGCACTCCTGTAGCAAATTGTTACAAACTCTTTGAAGATGAGCACTGCTAGTGCATATTAGCATATACACTGTATATGAGGCATTTTAAAGCATAAGAACTTAGTTTTTCTGCAAAGATACATCAACATTCTTGGAAAATATCTTCATGATTGTTACTGAAAATTTGCAACCCTCCAGCCTGCCTACATGGCAAATCAAAAAATGCAAATATGCAGTGCTGACTGCGAGTGATCGCAATACTCTGCCAGTGGCGTAGCCAGCCCAAAATTTCGGGGGACCAAGCTGTTTGACTTTGGGCGAACAAAAACCTTTGTGTTTGGGGCACCGCTTCTCGACGCACAGAGCAATTAGACACCCCTTGGAACTCGAATCTGATAAATCTCACGGACTAACCACCAGCGCAACCAAAGGACATTGAAAAGTGTCATGTTTTCCTTCATTAACGAAACTTGTAAATGATCATATTCCAGATCGAATTTTTGGAAGTTTTATTGTTTAGAATATGGGTACTTTCACGATTCAAAAACACTTTGTTTGCATTAGTTTTGACAGTTCATTTCTGATCTCACAAACCTAAAAATCGTGAAATCGTTTATTATATTGGTTGAAGATGTTTCGCATATTTACTAAGAGCCAGGCATTCGGTGCTTATTTATAGATGAACTGCACGTTTTATTTTACTTATTGATAAATAAATTGCACGTTTTGTTTCTTTCCCGGAAAGCACGCAATCTTAGGAAACGTTCTATGCAGCCTTTCCCTAGCTTGCTTTCCGTCTATATAAAAATGCTGCGATATAAAATAACATCATGGAACGTTATGGATTCGGTAAATCATTTGTTTTTTAAATTAATTAATGCTGGCGTGGAAGTCAGTGCCAATTTAAACCTGAAAATTTAACAGCGTTTGGCGTTCAATCAAGTTTTTCCAAATGCGTTTTCAACGGTTGTTTTTATATTTTAATTGTCAGCTGCACTATTTCCTACAGTGTAGCTTATATACATTTTTATCACGATTCTGCTTTATGCTGAGTTGAATGCATTTGATAAGGGCCTAAAGAGTAAATTCCATATTCACTATGCGCAGTAGTCGGGGTACGTCATGTACCCATCACCTTTTCGAAGGTGGATAAACGTTCTCTGGGCCGATATATTCATGTGGTCTCAAAGTATCATTGGCTTTCAATCAGTTTTTGTGAATTTTCGAAAGAAACAAACCCCATCTGTCTTGTAGAAGGTTGTAGTATAGCTTCGTATTACCAAAGCATTCACCCACTTCGTCTCTTGGCAATACATGAATGATTTTTATACCTCTTTGTAAAATAACAGTTAACAAGTCATTTTGCTTGATACTGAACATAAATTGCAGTCAACGCTGCAGCAAAAATGGCAGCCAAAATCTACTGCCTTAAACACGATGCAAGGACCCCAAGGCAAATTGTTTCGCTCAACGCTGTTTACTAATGCATTTATTAGCGCAGGCATGAAAGCGTGCCTTCAAAGTCAAGGACGCCATGTGCAGTTCATTTTTGAAACAAGAAAAACTCAACGCAAACTGACTAATATAACCAACAATTTGGTGAAACATCATCCGTAGACTGAATATTTTTACTACGAAATTATAAAGAAGTGATCGATGAGTTAATATTGGGCCCCTTTTTGTTTGGATCATCCTGTAGTTTCTTACATTTAGAAGTTGCAGTAGTTGATGCTTTTGCAAACCATTGCGCGTAGCCTATTTTTCGAATATAGACAAACAGAAAAATATGTTTTGCATTTGAAACCGGTTAAGGATGTTTCATTTTTTCACGTCACAGATATTTTCATTTAGATATTTAGAAATCTTGGCTGTGGCTAGGGTTATGGATCCGTCGAAAACATGAAATTGCTCTGGCTCCGGTTCCGGAGCTTTTCATGAACATGACTCCGGCTTCGGGAGCTTTTGATTTTCATGAGCAAAGCTCTAGTTCCGGAGCACTCTTTTTTCATTACATGGCTCCAGCACCGGCTTCTGTTCGTTTTAACACATTAATATTTTATTTGTCTTGGTGTGTCTCAAGTTGCCTGACAATTATAGCTAGTACAAAGCTGACAGAATATATGGGTAGGTTATGCTGGTAGTTTTTGCAATCAGAGCTCGCAGCATGAGAAAATCAGCGAATAAAGAACAATCGCAAGTTTAGATGATTCAGTTATTAGCAGAAACGTTACTCAAGTTAATGGCAACATAACAAATTCTGGAACGGCAATCACTGGTTTCGCCGTTACTTCTTGGGACCTTTCGTTATTTATACGATCAGAAACAAGAAAACGTCTGTTTGGAAAACTAGATCCGTGTCCGAGTATTTTCACCCAATCCAGTCCCAATCGACCAAGTGTTTTGCACTCGTTGCATGCTTCGCCTGTTATAATTTTGACGATGCAAGCTGGCGTCTCTGCCCTGGCAAACCATGCAAAGAGCACAAAACACGTAGTCGACTATTTCTCTCATGTGTTCTTGCTAAAGTGCACACATTTGCATTAACACAAAAGACAAGAAGTACTTAAACACCATTTGTTTGAAGAAATATCATGGCTTATTATACACCTACTGATTATAGCTTAGTTCTTCTTAGGTCGCTACACTACTACAGATCCGGTTTGATCATTCTGACTTGAAATTAAGACAATGGTATAGTTTACAACGTTTCTCTTCTACACGTAACACCACACCTGTTTAGTGAGGGTGCCACAGCCTTAGCGATGATTAGCCAGTTGTTATCATATACAGTATTTCCTCAGGGAGCTCGTTTTTATCTTCCCGAAAACCATGAACAGCTTGTTTCAAGAAGTTAAAAAGCAACACGAAAGGGATTTGTACGAAACAAAAATTGTTAAAATAGGTATATTACTATAGAGAGGTAATTTACTTTATTATTCATTCTAACGCGATACAGGGATACAATGCGCCACTTGAAACCATCCAAATCGCCAAATTTGGCGCATGCGCCGTAGGTTGGCCACCACTGAACTAACTGGTCTGACACTCCTTGAATCTTTGCATTTTCGTTTCTCTTTCTGCTTGTTTCCTTTTCATTTACATGTTTAATGTAAATAAATTTTTCACTTTTTCCATACGGATGTTTTTACTGCTGGTTGTGCTGGTAAGCAGCCGGCTTTGTACTAAAGTAACTCGTCAATTTTTTTCTCCAATGGCTATTTGATCCCAAACGGTGATCTTCAACCTACCAATATTGGCAGCAATTTTACGTAGAAACTGTTATGCTCTCCTTCTGCGGAGTTTATAATGCTGAATGCCAAGCAGAATATCACGAGCATGAACCTGCAAAATCAAAAAAGATGAGGCGCATCAGCAGTAAGATTTATGAGTTCTTGAAATACAGAATTTTTTAGAAAAATGGCTAGCGATGCTTAGCAAACAAAATAGAAAACTTTCATGCAAACTACAATGAAACTCATATTGCCACAATCTTTTAGGTTGCGGCAAAAGAAACTCACAGCTTTGCACAAAACAAAGTTACACAAAAATGCTGCTTCGACGTCAACGTGTTCAGCATTTAGGCATAGACAGCGCCGGATTTTTGGTGCATCTTTCTATTGTGCTTATTAATTTATAAAATAATATAAATTACATGATGTGTTGCAACTTATGGTCTACAAAGAAGCAAAAGAGTGATTTAGTTTAAACCCTGTGATTTATTCGTAAAGCACACCGAAGAATTCGTGATAGACAATGTTGCTGGCCCATAGTTCAGTCATTTAGTACAATAAGGATATCCACTGATCTACCGCGGCTGCTTTTTCAACCCTGGGTGCATAGGCACAAGCAAAAAAACGAAAGAAAATTTTGGAAAATCGAATGTTCCGCGTGTTATTGTTATACCGAAAATAGAAAAATCTTTAAACCGTCTCCAAGTTACCTAAAAATTTTGCTGACCGAAATCTTACATGTAGTTTTATCAACATTTTGAAAGTAGCCAATCTACAGTAGCAAAACTGCGTTGTTTTCTGCATGTGAAATGAATTCCTCGTGTTGCTATAGCTCTCATTGGCAAAAGTGTTAAATCAGTGCAAGCTTACCTCCATGCCCACAGCCCGACTTCCCAATCCTACAATCTTTCCATCCTATGATAGGGGCAGCAGTTCATGAACATTGTTGCATATATGGTTTGTAATGATGCAAATGCCCAATCTCAACCAAGGCAATACTTTTGCACAAGTTAGAAGACCATTAATAATTTATATAGTTATATTTTGTCAGTTTTGATTCTTTTTCAAAGCAAATGTTAACCTTTAATGTTTTTAACGATTTGGCAGAATTTATATAGTTTATTTATTCAAGCACCTAAATCAAAGCTGGTTTAACTAAAATTAACCCAACAGTTTTGCCACATTTGTTCAGAATGCCCTATTTTTCTATTTTATTTTTATTATTCCCTAACTCATATCCGTAATTGATGGCTGCCTGGGATGCTGTTATTCATCGACTTTCAAGCGAATGTAACTGCACCTCGATTCGTGATCGTAGAGTAGAAGCTATCAGGAAACCGACTTCTACTGGTTATGATACTGGGAAAGTTTTTATCAAAGCCAGGTTCGCATATGTAGATGCACAAATACAATAAACTGATGAAGCGTAAAGGCCCAACTGGTTAATTGCAGGAATTCAAGCCCCTTGCATGAAATAAAAAATCACCCATAACCTGCTAGTATTGATGAAAAGCACGATTTTCAAACAACTTTGCGTAGAAAACCTTGAAAAAAATGTTTTAACCTAAACTGTAGCAAAAATCAAGTTTGGCCATTCGAAACCGAAAACAAATGTAGCAGACTATTACCTAAGTTGAGGAATGTAAATTTCAAATGTCCACGTTCTATCATACAATGCAAAGTGTAATGCAAATAAATACGTAACTAGTAAAGCATACCCTATAGCACTCTCGTCATGTGGAAGCAACTAGTATTGCTTATAACTAAATTAGTTTGTTATAAATTGTGGGCTTTCTGAAACAGACACGTAAAACCCAGGAGTGGGGACATATAACCCTCCTCTGCTTTGCAAAAGGGTGTTCATACTCTTGTCAAAATTTAAATGTCTCTAGCTGCTACAGACTATAGCTGTGCTAGAGCCTTGCACATCGTGTTAAGGGATCTAAAGACTACGTACGTCGAAATCTGCTATGAAACTTGAAACACAAAAGGGTTCGCAGAATACGGTGAGCTGTGTAAAATACTACCAGGCACGAAAAAGAAGTTGAAGCGTCTGCTCTCGAGCAACCCATTTTTAAGATCGAAAATTAAGTGCTCGTAATTTTCTAAGGCTTTGCAACTGAAAAATTTTTGGTTTCCAAGATTCTTGAACGAATTTCTTATAGAGTTCAGACAAAGTACAGTCTCCAATATTTTGAGTGAGTTACCGCGATATTGTAGTGACATCATGGACGATGACATCATGAATGAAAAAAAAATCATTGGGGAGTACAGTAGGTTGCAAGCAAGGAATTTACCATAGTTAAATACAATTCGCCATGGCTTTGCTTTTTTAAATAAAACGTCTGTTTTTTTTCATCAAAATGTCTGGCATCGCAACCAGAAGCAACGTGGACTCACAACTCCATTACATACATTCCGGTTTGAATTCCATACGTTTTTGCATCTGGCGGTGTTGCGTTTACACTGATTGAAATGTGAAGAGCCAAGCTGTTTATAGTTAGGTCTTTTATTTAAATGTGTTTTCCTGTGTACAGTGTACAAGCTACAAGTATCTCATCAAAACATTCTTACACGGAAAGATGGTAAACGACGCACATCCGTCCTCTAGGCTTTTCCAAAAAGTTGTATATTGCCTTTTGTAGTCTTGAGTGTCGAAGGTGCGTGGAAGATCTTTTAACTCCTTCGCCAGTGGTATCAAAGTAGTCCGAAAGTTGAAGCCTGACGTAATTATCTAATGTTATTTTTCATTGTCACAAATACGATCTTGTGTAGAAAGTTTTCAGACTGGAACACTTTTTCAAAATGTGGAGCTACATTTTATATTTTCGAAAACCTGAAACAAATGGAATTCTGTGCAACGGGAAACGGTTTTCTAAGAAAATGAAACAACATGCAGCATTATGATCGCAGATTTGTCTTCACCTTTACCTCGAAGAGCGATGAATCATTTAGTATGAACCAATGTACCAGGCCCATAACCAGCTTGGGACACCAGGGGGCAAAGGAGTTTTCTGAGAGGGGTCAAAAGTTTTTAAATTATGTCCAATAATTTTAAACTATGTCCAACACATTTTTCCATGGGCGAACAATTTTCCAGGGGTGGCTTTGCCCCCCGCGCTCCTCTTGTTACAGGCCTGCCGTTTACATCTAGGTTCCTTTGAGAAAAACAGGTTTATGATTTTGTGCTTCATCGTCAGCTGCACCATAAGTTGGCAATAAAACAACCAAATATTGCAATGGCTATAGGCAAGGTAATGTAAAACATTTCGGATCCGGTGGGCTGATATAGCCCACAAGCAATATGAAACTCCACGCAATACCGCAAGCGTTAAATGAAAATGAGGTAATGAAAGCACAAATGATTTATGCTAATTTATCAAAGCATATATAAACCTTGAAACTTTTTTTTAAAAGAGGTATAAACGACAGAACCAAAAATAAACTTTTTGTGCAAAAATCGAACTTTTTGTGCCTATCTCCAAAACTTGCAAAAAGATTTTAAATGCTTTCGAAGCAATTCATAGACCGGTCGGAATTTCAATGGACTATAGCCAAGGCTACCATGCCGTTTTTATTTCTAAGAATTGTCCTTATTTTGAAGTACTACGTCTTAGAAAATATTACTGTTTTTATTTCTGTGAAATACCCTCCTAAATGTAGTTTGCGTCCTATTTTTCTTATTTTCTGCAGCATAACAATTTTAAATAGGTAATGTTTGATAAACATGCAGACCATTTCTATCTCATCTTGAACATTTTATAATTAAAGGTTTTGTGAGGTCATCAGATTAGTGTAATCCTACAGCACAAAGACGTAGCGCCTTACCAGGCATTGTTAGAACAATAAGCTCTCTAGGCTGGTTAGGAATCTGAGATAAATTAATTTTGTATTGAAGGTTTGCCATGCAAAAGTGAGTTAAGAAATATGCAAGCGAAAAAAGCTTTTCTATGACGATTACAAGACGGAATTCGAGAGCCACGAGTTTTTTTCTACGAATAAGACATTGCTGAAGCATTTTGTGCCTGGAGATGAATATGCAAATATGGGATCCGAAGTTAGTCGTGCAAACAGAAACAATTTCACCAATTGTTGTTTCATTTCGGGTAGGAAAATCTAATTTTCCCCATTCGTTCCTATTTTTGGTTCTACATCGATGGTGGCCCTGACAATACCCAACCAGACAGAAACTCACGAAATTCATTTCACAAGGCAGAATTCGATTTTAATAAAAGCACGAAATTTGTAATATGATTCTTCAGTTCCCCCCGCCTAACTTCAAAGATGTTCCAAGAGAGCGAAGCAGGCAACAAGTCTGAACAGGTGCAAAACTGTACTTGATGCTCTAGTAAGTTATTTCCAACAGAAGTGTGTCCGTTTTTGGCTCCAATAAAATAATACAAGTCCTCTTTTCAAACAGAAATTAAAACAATACAAATACAGGCTGTTGGTAGGTTATTGTAGCCCAGGGATATCTAGAATTCCGGGAAAGGATACTCCGCCATTTTTAGTCGGCCATTTTATACTCTACACATAATACAAGTCTAGGTTACCTGGATAGATTAGGCAGGCTAGAGACAGATGATTGCTCATCATTTGCAAAAGCGGCAACCTATTACTATTGGCAACCAAACGACTGCAATTCAATAAATTATATTCTATACAATAACTAAAAGCATCTATCCACATCAAAAGCGTAGGCAAGCAGAGGGTTTGGGGTTAACCCTCCCTTGAGCTTGATATTTTACAAAAACTTTATTCGAAAAGACGTTTGGTGGCACAGAACTTGAAGATGGCAAAGCTCGCATTTCATTTCATCTCTGCCCTTTTCGCTCGAGCTCGCACTTCATTTCATCTCTCTGCCCTGGAAGCGACTTTCATCAAATCTCTTAATCCTCTTCTCTGCAAACAAAAAGAATTCGTTTACTTTTTGAAGATTTCCTAAACCTCTTGAACTCTCCATTGGTTGACCGGTCCAACGTTTCGACGAGGTCCAAATTACATCTTCAACCAATGAGAACTCGCCTTTCTTATCTCCTAAACCCTTTCTTATTGGCCACT